>JGI24703J35330_11748688_pt1 | contig 25210 bp, 23 predicted proteins | sample TergutNt197P1_FD_35330 | JGI IMG/M metagenome (IMG submission 35330)
GCAGGGGCAGGTTTTGCCGTTCCGCATCCTTGGCAGAAACGACCTGCATTCGACTCGCCGCAAGAACATGTCCAACTATCGGCAGAAGCGGCAGAAGCAGGCGCGGCGGCTGCCATTGCCGCTTGCTGTGCTTGTTGCGCTTGTTGTGCTTGTTGATTTTGCTGATTCATCTGGAACATTTGATTTGCATTCATGCCCCCTGCTTGTTGTGCCATGCCCAGCCCCATAAAGCCCATCATCGCGCCGCCTTCGTTTCCTGCGGCTGTTTTCATCGCTTCGGCCTGGGCGTTTACCAATGCCGCGCCCGCCATTCCCGGGTCGCGCATTACGGCTTTTCGCTGTAGATTTCTAATCATTTCTTCGTCTTCTTTTGGCGCAGAAAGGGAATTTATTGCAATGGAAACAACGGATAATCCACGATTTTCCCCCCATTGCTCGGAGAGGATTTGGTTAAGCGCGTCAGAAAGCTCCATCGTATGCCCCGGAATCGCACTATATCGGAGTCCCATCGCAGAAAGCCGCCCGAAAGCGGGCTGTAGCGCGTTCAAAAATTCACTGCGCAATTGGTTTTCGATTTGGTCGCGTGTGTATTGATTTTCTACGTTTCCGCTGACATTTTGGTAAAAAAGCATCGGATTAGTCATTCTAAAGGAATACATTCCATTACAGCGCAATGTAATGTCAATATCCAGCCCTATATTCGCGTCCACAACGCGAAATGGAATGGGCGTAGCCGTGCCGAATTTATTATTTTTCAGCTCGCGTATATTAAAATAATAAACCCTCTGGTCTTTAGCAGTGTCGCCCGCGTGGGCAAAACGCCGCATCGCGGTTTTAAATGTATTTACGATGCTGTCGCCCAAGTTCCCTGCAAACAAGCTTGGCTCGGACGACTGTGTCCATGTATATTGCCCCGGCTCGGCGCAAACGTCCATAATTCTGCCTTGCTCAACTATCATCATGCACTGTCCGTCGGCTACGGCAATGCCGCTTCCATTAGAAATAATATTTTCATTACCGCGATTTTGGGTCTTCCTATTCGTATCATGCCGCCTTTGCCCCTTAGTCACAAGCACTGTTTCGGGCATTGCGTCTTGATAAAAAAAGTCCAGCCATTGGTCACTTAAAGTGCTTCCGACTGCGTTCATTCCTGCCCTGATAAGCCCCATATGTATTACCCCTTCCGATTTTGAACTAAAATAAAGTATACACGCTTTGCAAGGGTTTTGGAAGAGCTATTGCACGAGTTAGTGAAAAAGCAGTATAATGTAGTTGAAAATAGTTTAGGGGGTTGCCGCTTGTGAATAATTCAATGCTGGAGGTAATCGCCCGCGTTTTACGCGAGTATGAAGATGCTTTGGAAAATATGTACCGCACCAATGCGATTCTTTTGGACCTTTCGCCGGAAATGGTTAAAGAGCGTATTTTGGTGCGTTCTTTTGTTGAAATTGATGGATATAATGCGTTAAAAAATGCTTCTGCGTACCCGCTTGAAGAGAAAAAATTACTGGAAATTTTAATCGAAACATTCTCGGTAGAACGCGCCGCCGCCCTTTGGGTTGTGCGGCTTTTTGGCGTTGCAATGGGCTTTTTAAAGGAAAGTGAACTTCCCGATACCACAAACGAAGCGGTAAAAGCACGAATTATGCGCACTGCGTCCAGCTATATTTCCGGGCAAGTGGCAATAGGTAAAAAGCATGTTGCGGCGGTTTCTCCCGACGGAATGGTTTTCGCAGGTGGGGATAATTCTGAATTTCAATGCGACGTTGTGGGCTGGGAAGACATTGTCGCTGTTGCCGCAGGAGAAGCACATACACTGGGGCTTAGGGCAGACGGAACGGTTCTTGCGACGGGTTCAAATATCTATGATGAATGCGATGTTGGGCATTTAACAAATGTGAAAGCGATTTATGCCTTCGGTGGGGATAGTATTTGCGTTTTCGACGACGGCACTGCCACGGCGTTCGGGCGTTCAAAGCTTAATTTGTCTTCCTTTTCTGATATTTTAAGCATTGCGCGTTATCCGGAAGGCGTTGTGGGAATAAAGTCCGACGGAACCCTTTCCCTTGCTTGTAATATCACCGACGACGACGCGGCTTTAGAAATTTCGTGGCTTTTGTCCTGTCATGACGTTATTCAGGTTATTTCTACGTATAATAACGGATGCATCATTTTGGGTAAGGATAAGCGCATTTACAAGGATAATCAGCCCGCGAATTATTTTGCACAGTGGACAAATATTTTAAGCATCGTAGACCTCGCCGACAGCTTTGCAATTTTACGCAGTGACGGAACGGTTCGTGTGCTTTCCTACGAACGCGACAAACCGCGCCCCGACACCGAGGCAGATAAATGGTCGAATATCGTGGCAATTTACGGCGGCTTTAAGCGGCTTCTTGGGCTTACAAAAGACGGAAACCTTCTCGTGGCATACACGCATCAAGGCTGGCTTTGGAGTCATCAGGCAATGAAAATGGACTATGTATCAAACTGGCTGCCCGTGGGGGTTTTTGAGTAATGGACTTGCGCATTGTTGACGCGCTTACTGCTATGCGCGATTTATATGGTGACGGCGTTTTTTATAATTTAAGTACATCGCGGAATCTTTTAAATGACCTCGCGCCTACGCTTCGCAAAGAACGTATACAGATTAACAATTTCTTGGAAATCGGCGGATATTTTCAATTAAAATATGCGGAAAAAACCTATCCGCAGGTAAGAGAACGCCTTTCAAAGCAATTGATTGATACATTCGCAGTAGACAAGTCTGTAGCCGAATGGGTTTTGAATATTTTCAGCGTTTTCCTCGGCTATAACATAAAAGACGACGGCGCGGTTTATGCCGCCGAAAGCGAAGCCCCAAAGCCCAAACCTGTAGCAACGAACAGCCCATTTATCGGAGACGAACGCCGCCCAATAATGACAGTAATGCAGCCGAAATTCGGCGAAAAAAGAATCGCGTATTCAAACAAGCGTTTTGCACAAAGAATTTCTGCGGATGAGCATTCCGTAGCGGTAACACGCGATGGTCAGGTGAGGTCGGCGGGCGTAAATTCAGATGGGCAATGCCATACAAACACATACGATTGGCGCGATATAACAGCCGTTTCGGCAGGAAGCCGATTTACAGTGGGTCTTAGGGCAGACGGAACGGTGCTGGGTGTAGGACGCAATGATTTTGGGCAATTAAACCTAAAAGGCTGGACAAAAATCGTAAAGATTTCAACAGGCGCAAGGCATACCGTGGGGCTTCGCGAAGACGGAACGCTTCTCGCTTGCGGACAAAATAAATACGGCGAATGTAAAGTTTCTCACTGGCGAAATATCGTCCATGTGGTAGCAGGGAAAGATTGCACTTTTGGCATAAAAAAAGACGGAAAGGTTTTGGTAAGCGGGAACAATATCGAAGGAAGCCTACAAGTATCACATCTCGAAGGCGTAGTAGACATAGGCTACGCCTCACCCGGGCGAATAATCGCCTTACTGAAAGACGGAACAATAGCCCGTGTAGGTCGCGAAAATCACATGCGAAAAAATTTTGCAAACTGCCGTGGTATTCGCCAAATTTCTGCCGCACCCGACTATTTTGCGGCATTAATGGAAAACGGCACAGTAAGGCTGCTCGCTTATTTTTGGCAGGACTCAGGCGTAGAAGCCGCCACTACAGACTGGCGCGAAATCGTAGCAATCGCGGCAGGGCGGCATCACATAATAGGATGGAGGTCTAACGGAACACTTATTGCAGAAATGCTTCACCCAGACATTTCACACAACAAGGGGCAACTTAATATTACAAGATGGGAGATGTAGCAATGTACGCAAAAACAATAAAAATTTCCGAAGCAGAGCCGGGCATGGCCCTTGCAGAATCAGTATATGTAATCACCAGTGCAGGTGGGAGAATGCTTGCGGCGCGAAAAGGCGCGACCTTAGATGCAAGCACAATTCGCCTGCTTACAACCCGAGATGTAAGTTCCATAGAAATCTATACAAAAACCGCCCCCGAAACAGGGCCGCAAATTATTCTGCCCAAAGACACACCAAAGCCTGAGGTACACACCCCCGTAGCAACAGTAATGAACGAAAAGCTCAAAGAAGAAGCCGTAGATAGTGTGAAGCAGTTATTCAGCATCCTGTCATCCGAGGACGGAAATATAAATAAAACTACAGCGTATCAATGCGTAAACAATGTAGAAAGCGTAGTAGATGATTTATTAAACGTAATAACCGACGATTCAACAGGACTAATTCACATAAACGACCTGAAACAATATGACGAATACACCTATCACCACTCGCTGAGTGTATCGGTACTGTCTATTGCCACGGGCAAAGAATTGGGCATGGACGCAGATATGCTCTTTCGTTTAGGGCGATGCGCAATGCTTCACGATATCGGAAAACAACTCATTCCGATAACAATCATAAATAAAAAAGGAAAACTCACCGATAGTGAGTTCCTCACAGTAAAAAACCACCCGGTTTTAGGAGCGGAAAGTTTAGCAAAAAACGAAATCGGCGACGAAGAACTCTGGAACGGTATAAAATTCCATCACGAAAAAGTTAACGGCACCGGCTATCCAAACAAGCTTAATGGCAAAGAAATTCCCCTTTTCAGCAGAATTATTGCCGTTGGCGACGTTTACGACGCAGTCACTTCATACCGCTCGTACCGTTCTCCCATGCTTCCCTCCGAAGCCTTCGATGTAATCTTCAAGGATGTAGGAGTCGCCTTCGACTACGATGTTGTAAAGGCATTCCTTGCAAAACTGGAACTTTTTCCAAAGAACACAATCGTTTCTCTTTCCAATGGCAAAGTCGGAACAATTGTTCATGCCGAAGGCGCGTCAAAACTTCGCCCCGCCGTGCGCCTTTGGGGTACAAACGACATTATCGTCCTTGCCCTTGAAAAATATATTGATATCAATATCACTAAAATCCTCAACCCCGAAGATTTGCCTAATGAGTATTTTGTGTCGTAATAAATTCCTCCAGAATTTGTAGGGATTTCTGAGACGCGCCTTGCAGAAATTCGTTAAAATCAAAGTCGGAATCCTCATCAGCGTTGTCTGAGATTGCTCTGATAATTCCGCATTTTATTTTATTTAGATAACAAACTTGGGCTATGCTCGCACCTTCCATTTCACAAGCAAGGGCGTTAAAATTCTTATAAATTTTAGATTTAATATCGCCGGAGCTTATAAATTGGTCACCTGTGGCAATTATCCCCAAATGATAATTGCCATGTTTTTTTGCTGCGCTTTCCAAAGAATCTACAACATTCTGGGTGCATGGTATTAAAAGCTCGTCAAGCCCTTCGATAAAACCAATGTTTAATTCAAGTCGTGCCAAATCTATATCATGATGCACAGAATATTTTCCAATTACAACATCATTTATTTTCACATTAGGGGAAAGTGAACCTGCTACCCCTGTATTAATAATTGTCTCCGGCGAATACATAAGAATCATTGTTTGCGCACAAATCGCGGCATTAACCTTGCCAATTCCACACTGTGCCACCACAATTTCTGCGTTATTCCATTTTCCTTTTACATAGGAAATTCCACTGTATGTTTGTACTTCATTATTACTCATTTTCCCTATGATTCCTTCTACTTCTACTTCCAAAGCACCTATAACTCCCAGCATTATAAAACTCCTTTTTTATGCCTCCACTGAAACATATTGTTATTTTTGCTCTAATTGCGAACGGAGTTCAGCGATTATCTTTGCTTGTTCCTCAATGGTTGCATCTTTATCCGCAAGTTCCTTTTTGTGAAAAAAAATCTCATCTTTCCTACGTTGATACGCTTGCCTTACAGCTTTATCTTCACTCTGCCGTGCTATTGCTGATACAGCCATTTGGATTGCCTCCTTCTCCTTACGAGCGTTTTCTATAATATCTTTATTCACAATTTCTTTTTCCGTTATAACCGACAGCCAATATGCAAACATATCGCTTGTGGCTTCTTTTATATTTATACTGTTGGCTTCGTTTACAGCTTTTGCAAAGGCTTTCATGTTGATGAAGTGTAGTTCTAATGCTTCTGTGAAAATTGCACCATCATCTTTATCCGTTATCATGCATACCCTATGAATCTTGTCTGTAGTGTTTTGGGATTTTTCGATTGGGTCAACTGCTCCATCCACAAATGCGATAGTGATGGTTGGAAGTTGCGATGTGTACTTTTGTCCAACCTCTAATTCTTCGCTGTAGGCTCTCGCCCATGAGCGAATTATTTTCGATTTGATTTGGCTTATGCCATGAAGGTGCATCTCAATTAGAATGTCCGTTCCGTCATCCAATTCAGCTCTAACGTCCAAAATAGATAACTTATCTTCGATAGCTTTTTTATCCATATTAGGATTTTTTAAGCGTACAGATTTTACAATTCGGTTGATTCTTGCATTAGAAAAAATGGCGTTAAGTAGTGATGTTAGCGATTCGGGATTACCCTCTGCAAAGGTTTTGAAGGCAAAATCTATTCGTAAATCCATGAGCATGGAATAATCTATTTTTAAGGTTTGGATTCGCTATTCATGGCATATCGCCCTTCCTCCTGATGAATTTTTATGGCGTTTATGCCTGTAGCCATTATAGCACATTTTTGTCGTAATAAATTCCTCTAAGCCTCCCATGCCGCGGGCATGAAGATTTCTCTGAATTGTTTTTGGGCGAAACGGTCGGTCATGCCCGCGATGAAATCGGCTGTGGCTCTTTCGGGGATTTCATTTTTGGCGATTTCTTGGGGTAGCTTTTGGGGATTTTGCATGTAGTAGTCGAACATTAGGCGAAGCATTGATTTTATTTTTGCGCGTTCTTTGGTATGAAGCTGGTTTGCGTAGACGCGCTCGAACATGAATGTGCGAAAGGTTTTAAGAATTTCGGCGATTTTTGGGGAAAGGGAAATTTCGGTATTTTTGAGACTGTGTTCGACTAGGTTTCGCACGAGAAAATCTATACGAGAAGCAGGCGTTCTGCCCAAAGTTTCGGAAACTTCTTTGGGCAGTTCGCCTTCTTCCAGAATTTTTGCGCGTATTGCGTCGTCTACATCGTGGTTCATGTAGGCGATTTTGTCACATAGCTGAACCACTCGTCCCTCTGCTGTGGCGGGCTTGCAAGAGGTTCGGTGGTTAAGAATTCCGTCGATTACTTCAAAGGTTAAGTTCAGATTTTCCAGCGTTTCTACAACGCGGACGCTTTGCTCGTTATGGCGAAACCCCCCGATAATTAAGCCGTTAAGCGCGTCTTCCCCTGTATGCCCAAATGGCGTATGCCCAAGGTCATGACCGAGGGCAATCGCCTCGGTCAAGTCCTCGTTCAGCCTAAGTGCGCGTGATACGGTTCGCGCAATTTGGGCAGTTTCCAGCGTGTGTGTAAGGCGCGTTCGGTAGTGGTCGCGCTCCGGCGAAATGAATACCTGCGTCTTGTGCATTAGCCGCCGAAATGCCTTGCAATGGGTAATTCGGTCTCGGTCTTTTTGGAAGTCTGTACGAATGTCACATTTTTTTGACGGAGTAATTCTGCCGCGTGTCTCCGCGCTTTTTGTGGCGCGTTCGCACAGGGTTTTATTTTCCTGCTCTTCATGGAATTCTCTCATATTACCACGCATAACTGTTTATCCGCATTGCAGGGCGAAAAATTCCGTCCTCAAATTCAATCCACTCTGTATCCAGAAGATTCTCCAAGTTTTCTTCGTTTACTAAACCCCAATCGATGACTGTTTGCAAAATATCCCAAGCAGGTTCGTTATGAATAAAGGGTCTTTGCCAAAAATTAGGAATCATTCTGTTTATATCATGATTATCCCAGTCGAAGTTATAAGAAGTGTGAAGCTGTATTGGTATTAGCGCGTCCTCTACCCTCATATCCCAATCCGGGGAATGATTTCTTCGCCTTTGTACAGCGTTTTCTACTGCTGCATCCGCTAGAAGTTCCATCATTTCATATATTTGCCATGTGTAGAAAATTCGCACATTATAACGACTCCATGGTCCCCAATGCCAACCACGCTCTTCATCGAGTGGAGGAGGGAAACTAAATTCTAAATCCATATTAATTAAAAGTTCCGGCATATTAATTACAGGATACGAAGAAAGCACCACATCGCGGCTATCCAAAAAGTCGGCAAGCCCCGAGCTTGTTACAAAAGTACCCGGTAGAGAATACTCCCTCCTTACAGTTCGCCCATTGTTTAAAATGTACGTTATATGAAGGGTTTCCCGCGAGATAAAGTTTCCGTCCATATCTACACGCCTGTAATTGCCTCGGTGAATATGGGGGACGCTGTGTAAATAACTTGCGCCATCCAGAATAGTCCTATGGGCTTCTTGCACAGCCGCGATAAATTCAGGATTGGAGTTGGATAGCAACCTCAAATCTTCAACCGACGTGTTTCGCCCAAACCACCCCGTAGTTGCATGAACGGCATAAATTTCGTCGCTGTGCGGCACGCGGTTTACATAAAAGCCCATCCCAAACTGGGTTACGAGAAGTATTATAATATAAGAAGCTGTGGCAACGCCCGTAAAATGCAGAAGGTATTTTAGCTTTGGGAATATATAGAAAGATTTTTCTGCAATCATTTGCGCAATAACATAAGCAATCGCAAAGCCTATAATAAAGCCGACGTGCAGCATAAAAAGGCTCTCGCTTGTGGCAAATAAAATTCCGCCAACGATTAACATTCCCACAAAGGATACTAAGAAGACCAGCACATTTTTCACGGGGCCGAACATAACAGAGTTTCCTGTGCGTTCGGGCTTGCGAATGCGGCTTACGGCAAAAGCCCCCGCGAACATCGTTATTGTCAGAATCGTATTGGTGGTATAAGGAATAATTACCGCCTGCATACGGCTAAGTCCCTGAAAATGGTTAAGTATATTTCCCCAAACAGCAGGATTATGATATGCAAAGAATTGGCTGCTGAGAACAAAAAACGACGAAATATGCCCGAAAATATACAGCTGAGCAATTAAACCTGCCAAAGAAATAAATGCAAATGGAACAAACGGCATAATCCCGCAAATAAGCAGCGCAATAATACCATGCCCCGCCAGCGAGAAAGCCAGCCACGCCATAGCAAAGTAGAACACGGTAATCAAAGCCATCCGCATAAAGAGACCCGCAATTATAGGGATAGTATTGATAACGGCATCATGGTTAACGCCGCCGGGCAAAAGGGTTAAGGGCAGTTGAGCTTGCGGCGAATTATATATACGTTGCCCGTCCCAAGTATACCGAAATGACTCAGTTTCAATAATAACATCATGAAATCCCAGCGGAAACAGAAGCAAAATGCAAAAAACAAGCACAGGTATAAGACTTAAAATAGTCCCCGCAAGTGCGTTTGTAGCAAAAAGCTGTGTTTTGTTAAGCGGAAAAGTATAAAACGCGGTGGTCGCCCGCTTGTTAAAAAAACAGCCGAAGGTACAAAAAGCCGCCGCGATAGGCGTAGCCACAACCGTAAAAAGAGCAACACCATTTCCCAATGTAATAATATGCACTAACTGCTGCATTGCCCACCATTCGCGGTTAGTACCGGCATTAACCAGCGGCACATAAACCCCAAGTACATACACCAAAATGGCAATTGCCGGAATTGCCCAAAAACGTTTCAACTGCTCGGTAAGTAAGGCTTTATTAAATAAACTAGACATTTGTTTTTTCCTCCTCGTATACGTAAATGAAAATTTCGTCTAAGGACGGCGGCTGATGTTCAAATTCCGGGTTTTTGCTCATTTCGTTTTTCAGCTCGTCGAGGTCGCGCTCAAGAAGCATTTTTCCGTCTTTAATAATGCCAACCGTGTCGCAGATTCCGTCCATTTCTTTTAAATTGTGGCTGGAAATTAAAACTGTCATTTCCCGTGCGGCAACATCGTCAATTATCCATTTGAAAATTCTACTGCGGACTATTGGGTCCAAGCCGTCGATAGGTTCGTCCAGAATCAGAACTTCAGGCATTGTCGAAAGCGTAAGCGCGAGAGCAGCTTGTTTTTGCATTCCTTTTGAAAAACGCCCTACCCTTCTCTTTAAATCCAGCCCAAGCAGCTCGATTAATTCAGAAAAACGCTCGGTATTCCAGTTTTTGTGCATTTTTTTGTGAAATTTTTCAAGCATTTTCAAATTATATTGCGGAAAGAAATATAAATCGTCGGAAATATATCCTACACGTTCCTTAATTTTTTCATTGTCGTAAACTTCTGTATTGTCTATGGAAATTTTTCCGCTGTCGGGGCGAAAAATCCCTACTAAATGCTTTATTAGCGTGGTTTTCCCTGAGCCGTTTACACCAACAAGCCCATAAATAGAACCCTTTTCTACAGTTAAATCTAAATTGTTAAGCGCGTCGAAGCCGTCGAAATTTTTTGTTATTCCTTCAATTTTAATCATTTTTAACCCTCGCTTCCTATATCTTTAATGTATAGCTGAATTTCGCCCTTGCTTTCGCCGCGAAAAAGTAACTCGCGTACTATGTTTGCGAGCTTTTCGTAAAATGTTGCGACTTCCGCATTTGTCGCAGATTCGGGCGGCGTGGCTATAAAACTACCCTGCCCTGCTACCATGTAAAAATATTTTTGCGATTCTAATTCGCGATAGGCTTTTTGTACGGTATTTGGGTTTACGCCCAGCTCCTTCGCCAAATCGCGGATGGAAGGAACCTTTGTTCCTTCTGCAAGTTTGCCCGAAATTATAAGCTTTTTAAAGTTATCGATAACTTGCTCATAAATGGGCTTGCGGTTTTTTAGGTCAATTTTAAACACGATGCACCTCCATGAGTGTATTATATGCACTAGTACACAGATGTCAAGAATTTTTTGTAAGACTTTTTCTTAGGAATTATGTTATACTTTACTCATGAATAATTCTGAAAGGGATGGATTACATGCTGTTCTTCAAAAAAGCCGCCGTTGTTAGCGATTTGGACACCCCAAGCACTGTTATAGGCAGGGATGTTTATCTCGAAGCCGCCCGCATGAAGGGTACGGAATCTGTTCGTATAGACGGCATTTTTAAAGGAAATATCGAAATTGACGGCTCGCTTGTTCTTGGTGACAGCGGCTCTGTTACAGGGGATATCCGCTCTTCGTATTTTCTCGTTGCCGGGGAAGTTAACGGAAATATTTCTTGCGCAACCCAGCTTCATTTTGCCTCTACATCAAAAGTTGTTGGCGATGTTCAGGCAAGCTCGCTTATTGTGGACGAAGGAGCGCAGGTTTCCGGGCGGTATATCGTTAGCGGAAACAATAATTCTCCCGCGCTTAGTAATGATTCTTCGCCAAAACTTGTAGGTGGCTATGGTTCGAGCGAAGCTTAGATATGTATGTGTTTTAACCATGGCAATGTTATTTGTCATGGTTTTTTTCGTGTATGCAGACGAACCAGTAGATGTAATTTTCATGATTAATACAAGCTATGAAATGATAGAAGCGGATGCAGAGCGTAGTGCGCCGGAAGCAATTTCAATTTTCCTTGGCACAGAAGAAATGGCAAACTCGCGGGTAAGCGTGATTGCGTATTCCGATAATCTGGAAGATTTTCCGTTTACCACACTGGATAGCGAGTTTGTAATAGAAGAGATGCGGGATAAAATTTTGGGGCTTAATTATTACGGCGATAAAACTCAGTTTAGAATGGCGTACCAAGCCGCGCTTACCGTAATGCGCCCCGGCACGCAAAATACATTGATTTTTATCATAACAACCCATGAAGAACTTCCCGTAACCCCCGAATTCACACGCAGGGGCATTCCTGTTCACATGATTGATATAAATGAATTTTCTAACGCGGATGAGCTTTCTTCGTGGTTTACGGCACTTTTGCAACATCACAGAGAGGGCGGCGAAGCCCCCTTTCCTGAGCGCGAAATACCGGAAGAACCCACCGAATACGAATCTGAACCGGAATTTGAATCCGAACCGCAAGCTGAATCAGAATCCGAAGAAATTGTAAATTTCTTTGAAGCTGAAGCAGAGGAAGAACCTGAAGAAGAACCTGTAGAAGAAACGGAAGGCGAAACGAATACGGATACAGATACGGAAACAGAATCCGAGACCGAAACGGAAATTACCGAAGGCGAAGAACCCATCCATACAATTTTGGCGATACTGGCGATTTTTTCGGGAATTATAGCACCTATAACTGTATTTAGATTTGTGAGGGCGATGATTTAATGAAAAAAGAAAAACCTGAAGAACCTACATCATTTGGCGGACAAGCCGTGATGGAAGGCGTTATGATGCGCGGAAAAAAGGCATATGCTATGGCAGTACGCCGCCCGAACGGCGAAATTGCCCTTGTGGAAAAAAACATTTCTACCCTTCCGGAGCGTTTTCCTATGTTAAAATGGCCGCTTATTCGCGGGGTTCATGCACTGTGCAGCTCAATGGCTTCGGGGTTTACATTTCTTTCCCAGTCGGCAGATATCGCTTTCGAGGGCATGGAGGAAGAAGAAAATCCCTCGTGGCTGGATAGATTTCTTGAAGAAAAATTAGGCGACAAGCTTAATGATTTTATTAAAATTTTCGCGATAATTTTTGCTGTTTTGATTGCGGTGGGGCTTTTTATGTTGCTTCCTACGTTTTTAGGCTCGCTGGTTCCTGTTTCTCCAGCGTTTATCGGCGTTGTTGAGGGATTTGTACGTATTTTTATTTTTGTCGGATATGTTTTTCTTGTTTCTCGCTCCAAAGATATTCAGCGCGTTTTTCAGTATCACGGCGCGGAACATAAGGCGATTAATTGCCACGAAAAAAATCTACCGCTAACTACAGAGAATGTTGCCGCGTGCAATCGCTTGCACAAACGTTGCGGCACCAGTTTTATGCTTGTTGTTATGGTTATAACCATGATTTTGTTCATGATTGTGCGCATTGATAATATTTGGCTTCGCTTTGCTTCGCGAATTTTGCTTTTGCCTGTTATTGCAGGGCTTTCGTACGAAGTTTCGGTAAAATGGGCAGGTAAGCGCGATAATTTTCTTGTACGCGTAATAATTTTCCCCGGAATGCTTATGCAAAAAATGACCACTGCCGAGCCGGATGATGCGCAAATAGAAATTGCCGTTACCGCGCTGGAAAAGGCGATTTCGCAAGAAGCAGTCGTTCAACAAGAACCGGAAAAACCGGAAGAGCCTGAAGAACCACAAGAATCGGAGGAATCCGAATGACCATAGCCGAAGCCCTTGAATACGGCACTGAAAAAGTAGGGCGACGCGACGCAGGGCTTCTGTTATCCCATATTACGAGTAAAGATTTGCACTTAGAGTCATTTACGTTCTTAGAGGGAAATCAGCGTGAAAAATTTTTAGCATTTACAGGGCGGCTTTTGGCTAAAGAGCCGCTTCAATATGTAATCGGGCAATGGGATTTTATGGGGCTAAGCTTTTTAACCGACAAGCGCGCACTTATTCCGCGCCCGGAAACGGAATTGCTTGTGGAAGAGGCATTAAAATTTATACTAAAAACTAACGCAACACGCATTTTGGATATTTGCACGGGTAGCGGGTGCATCGCGCTATCCCTTGCGCATTTTACAAATGCCGAATTTACCGCCGTAGATATTTCCGACGATGCACTTTCGCTGGCGAGGGAAAATGCTGAAAAATTGAAAATCCCTCCCGAACGTGTGAAATTTGTAAAATCAGATTTACTGGGCAATATTTCTGAAAAATTTGATGTAATTATTTCAAACCCGCCATATGTTTTAAGTGGCGAAATCCCAACGCTTTCCGAAAATGTACGCTGTCACGAGCCGCATCTCGCTTTAGACGGCGGCACTGACGGATTGGACATCTACCGACGACTGATTCCGCAAGCAAAAGACGCTCTGCTACACTGTGGGGCATTATTTTTGGAAATAGGTCCGCCCGAAGTCGCAGATTTAATGACCGAAGCAGGCTTCACATCAGTAACTACAAAACGCGATTATGCAGGGATTAAACGAATCATTTCAGGCTATACCCATTAAAAGCGGCTACACCGCTTTTTCGCCGCACGAAGTGCGGTGCGCCGCCAAAGGCGGCGGAGCGGAAGTGGGCTTTGCCCACTGTTGCGAGGGGGCTTGGGGGCGTAGCCCCCATTGGCGACGGAAACTGCGAGAGCAGTTTCCTAGCATATAAAGAAAGAAGGATATTTAATGCGCGAAATGTTCCAATTTTTACGCAGTTTAAGGGGCAATGTTCAGGCGGCTGTTTTTGCACAGCCACTATGGGGCATTCCATTTAATTTGTTTATGCCTTTTGCTACTTTGTACATGTTTCATATGGGAGTTACGGATATCCAAATTGGAATTATGCTTGCGGTGGGGCGTTTTACCCAAATGGGGCTTGCGTTTTTTGGCGGTGTTATCACCGATAAATTCGGGCGGCGACTTACTACTTTGTGCGGCGATTTCGTTTCGTGGAGCATCCCCGCGCTGATTTGGGCTTTTGCACAAGATTTCCGCTGGTTTCTGGTTGCCGCTGTTGTTAACAGCGTTGTCCAAATTACAGGCGTTGCGTGGGAGTGCTTGTGGATTGACGATATCGGAGACGATGGCGCGAAAATTACTCAGGTTTACAACTGGCTACATATTTGTGGTGTGCTTGCTGTGTTCTTCGTTCCCATTGCAGGCTTTCTTGTAGGCAGGTTTGACCTTGTTCCGGTTGTGCGCGGGCTATACATATTCGCGTTTTTCAGCATGACTGCTAAATCTGTTCTACTTTACATCTTCTCGCGAGAAACCAAGCGCGGCTTAGAGCGTATGCAGGAAACAAAAAATACCCCTATGTTGGGACTGCTAACGGGGTATCGCGAAGTTTTTTCACAAATTTTTCGCTCAGGGAAAATGGTTCGCGCTTTGGCTCTTCAAGCACTTCAAAATGTTACGCTCATGGTTTCTACGACATTTTTCGCGCTTTATGCCACGCAAAACCTTGGGCTTTCTGAATCCTTTCTCGCATATTTTCCCATTTTGCGTGCGGCTGTTATGCTTCTGTTCCTCTTCTTTATACAGAATTTGCTTAACGCCTACAGCCCCCGAAATGTCATGATTTGCGGAATCTTTGCCTACATAACGGCAAATGCAATTCTGCTTGTAGCCCCTTATGGAAATATTTGGCTTATTGCGGCGTACACCTTTGTGGAAGCTTGCGCCGTTGCTCTTCTTATGCCACGGCTTGGCGCGCTTGTTGCAAATTCTATCGAACCCAAAGAGCGCGCTCGCATTCGCAGTCTTTTCAATGTCGCAATCCTTGCATTTGTCAGCCCACTCGCCTATCTCGCGGGCTTCCTTTCCGACATGGACAGGCGGCTTCCTTTTGTTCTAAATATCGCGCTGTTCGTATTCATGATTTTCTTTACACGGAAAGAGAAAGCTCCTTCTTCACCGTAATTATCACCCCTGCATTCTCACTTTGGCTTGTTGCAGAAACCCCTACAATTTCTCCGCCAATTTCAAATTCATCCCCATATATCACCAAATAGTAAAAATCCTCTTCCCACACCACGTACATGGGGATTTTTGCCAGAAATTCATGGTATTCTTCCAGCGTTAACCCTGTTTCCTTCATAATCTTTGCGTGGGGCTGTCCAACGTATCTCAAATGCCAAGGCTCATAAATTATATTTGTCACTTCAATTTTACACTGTGGATACCGAATAACAAATCCATATTTATAACAATTCTCCGCAAGCCATTTCCCTGCTTCCGTATCCGCAAAATCCTGCGAAAGCTTGCCGCTAACACTCACATCCAGCGCAAGCCCCAATTGATGCTCGCTTGCCCCCGGTATCTGCACCGAACGTGTCGCTATCCCCACCGCCGTATTCCTATCATTCCCCTTCCCCATCAGCTCTTTTATTTTCTCATTAAAAATCGCTTGCTGATATCCGTACGAACGATACGCACTTTGCAATTTCAGCCCATATATTTTATCGCTTTCCATTGCATTTACCATTTCTATAAACGCATCCCGCGCTTTTTCCCTAAGCTCTACGCCTCGGTGCTTTACCAAGTCATCGGGGCGGAAATCCGATGATAAGGGATTTTCGCGGTTCACCAAGTGCAAATGCCCTGAGTCGGGAAGACTTCGCTGGGGTGCATCGGTTGGTATTACGCAGGTTGCTAAAATTAAAAATGATATGGCGTATTTGTTTATCATTTATGCCTCCTAAAATATTTACGATTTACAAGTATTATTGTGTGCATTGAATAAAAACGTATGCATATATCAAATTTGACAACCTGCGGACATAATCTTAGAATATTGCGACACCAATTTAAGAAAGCGTGAGTGGATAAAATGGCAAAGTATGATTTTAAAGCATCAGAGAAAAAATGGCGTGAAAGATGGGCAGCGAACCCGATTCAGAAAAACGCCGAAGGCAAGCCTAAATTTTACTGCCTGGACATGTTTCCGTATCCATCGGGAAGCGGATTGCATGTTGGGCATTGGCGCGGATATGTACTTAGCGATGTATTAAGTCGGCATAAAATATTGCAGGGCTTTCATGTTTTGCACCCTATGGGGTGGGATGCGTTTGGGCTTCCTGCCGAGAATAATGCGATAAAGAAGGGGATACACCCAACGATTTCGACTGAGGAAAACATAGCGAGTATGAAACGCCAATTAAACGAAATGAGTACGATATACGACTGGGAATATGAGATTGACACAACAGACCCAAAATATTACAAATGGACGCAGTGGATATTCGCCAGAATGTTTGAAAAAGGACTGGCATATGAAAAAGAAATGCCGCTAAATTGGTGCAATGCGTGTAAAGTTGTACTTGCAAATGAAGAAGCCGTTGGCGGCGTATGCGAACGCTGTCACGGTGAAGCCACAAAGAAAAACCTACGCCAATGGATGCTGAAAATTACCGCCTATGCAGAGCGATTACTTGGCGACCTTGATGGGCTTAACTGGCCGGAAAAAGTAAAGAAAATGCAAGCCGAATGGATAGGAAAGAGCCACGGCGCGGAAATTAATTTTGCCATAAGCGGTGTTTTGGATAAAACCGCTGTAGCCTATACAACACGCCCTGATACGCTGTTTGGGGCAACGTTTATGGTGCTTGCGCCGGAGCATGATTTGGTTGCAGAAATAACAATGCCTGCCCAAAAAGAAGCCGTCGAAGCATATGTACGCGCCGCATCATCGCGCTCTAATGTAGACCGCATGGCAGACAAAGAAAAAACAGGCGTTTTTACGGGAAGTTACGCAGTTAATCCCATAACAGGGCGTGCAGATATGCCAATTTGGGTAGCAGATTATGTTCTAATAGATTATGGTACAGGCGTAATCATGTGCGTTCCCGGTCATGACGACCGCGACTTTGAATTTGCAAAAAAGTTCGACCTCCCCATAACGGAAGTAATTTCGCCCACAGGTATACCTTCGGCAGAACCGCTTGCCGAAGCATATATCGGCGATGGCATTTTGGTAAATTCGCAAAAGTATGACGGCATGAACATCGAAGAAGCAAAAAAAGCCATCACAAATGCTTTAGCAGAAAAAAATGTTGCCAAAGCAACAATTAATTATAAACTACGCGACTGGGTCTTCTCGCGCCAAAGATATTGGGGCGAGCCGATTCCGATAATTCACTGCGCAGATTGCGGGCCTGTTTTGGTTCCGGATGAAGAATTGCCGGTGCGCTTGCCGCAGGTGGAATCATATCAACCCACAGACACAGGCGAATCTCCGCTTTCGATGGTGGAGGAATGGGTGAATGTCCCCTGCCCTGCTTGCGGAAAAGCCGCTAAACGCGAAACAAATACAATGCCCCAATGGGCAGGTTCGTCATGGTACTTCTTGCGCTACGCCGATGTTAATAATGAAAACACCCTCGCAAGCACGGAGGCTTTAAAAAAATGGCTTCCCGTTGACTACTATGTAGGCGGCGTAGAACATGCTGTTCTCCACCTCCTCTACTCCCGATTCTACACAAAATTCTTGTTTGATATCGGGGTAGTAGATTTCCAAGAACCGTTCACCAAATTATTTAACCAAGGCATGATTAACCGAAACGGCAAAAAAATGGCAAAATCGGCAGGAAACGGCGTTTCGCCCGATGAACTCTTGCCCAAATACGGCTGTGACGCTTTGCGCATGTACGAGCTGTTTATAGGGCCGCCGGAAATGGACGCAGAATGGGACGACCGCGGAATCGAAGGCGTATACAAATTTTTAAATAAAATCTGGCGTTTAGCCGACGAAAACGCAGAAAGCACCATAAACGAAACCCCCGAACTGGAACGTCTGCGCCACAAAATAATTCATGATATAACAACCCGCTTGGAAAATTTATCGTTAAACACAGTAATAAGCGGGTTTATGGAGCATACAAACACGCTTCAAAATATGGCAAAAAGCGGCGGAATAAGCAAAGCCACCCTAGAAACAATGGCAATTCTATTAGCCCCCTTCGCGCCGCATATGGCAGAAGAAATATGGGAGCGCGTGGGAAATACCGCAACCGTTTTCGCACAAACATGGCCTTCCTACGATAAGGCAAAACTTCAAAGCTCCACAATAGAAATAGCCATGCAAATTAACGGCAAACTACGCGGAAACATTCAGATTCCTGCAAATGCGGAAAAAGAAGCGATAATTTCCCAAGCGCGAGAAGCATTAAGTGAAAAACTCGCAGGCGTAGAAATTATAAAATCTATTTACGTGCCAAATAAAATCATAAATTTTGTGGTGAAGTAATTTACATCTCCACCAGAATCGGGAAAATCATCGGGTTTCGCTTGGTGGATTGCCAAATATATTCGCGTAATACTTCTTTAACACGAGTTCTAATATACTGCCTATCGGCAGTATTTTTTTGCTCAAGTTCGTAAAGGGTGTCGGCAACAACGGATTTCGCGCCTTCGATAAGGTCGTCTGATTCGCGAACAAAAACGAAGCCGCGAGAAATGATTTCCGGCCCGGATATTACTTGGCAGTAACCCTCTGCCATAGAAATTCCTGCGGCGGCTATAAGTAAGCCATCTTCGGAAAGATGCTTGCGGTCGCGAAGGACTACATTGCCCACATCCCCTACCCCAAGTCCGTCCACAAGAAGCTGACCCGATGGGACAATTCCATTCATTTTTGCGTCGGTGTTTGAGATTTCCAAAACTTCGCCTATGTCGGCTATGAAAATGTTTTCCTTGCGCATACCCATGGAGATTGCTAAATCTTTGTGATGCGTTAGGTGGCGGAATTCGCCGTGGATGGGCATGAAATATTCGGGCTTTACAAGGGCGTGAATCATTTTTAGCTCTTCTTGTTTTGCGTGTCCCGAAACGTGGACATCCATTAAGCCTTCGTATATAACTTCGGCACCCTGTTTCATCAGGTCGTTTATCACGCGAGAAACAAGGCGTTCGTTACCGGGAATGGGTGACGCAGAAATTATTACTTTATCACTATGTGTAATGGTGATTTGTCTATGGTCGGCAGATGCCATGCGCGAAAGTGCCGCCATTGGTTCGCCTTGGCTGCCCGTGGTTACGATTACAAGCTGGTTTGGCGTGTAGTTGCGGATTTCCGACACTTCGATGATTAGACCTGTTGGAGCGGTGATATAGCCTAATTCGGTGGCAGTTTTTACGGCGTTAACCATGCTTCTTCCCATGAAAAGAACTTTTCGTCTGTGCTGTACGGCAGAGTTTAATACCTGCTGAATTCTGTCGATATGCGACGAGAACATCGCGATAATCAGCCGCTGTGTGGGCGATTCGTCAAATACGCGGCGGAGCATATCACCCACGGTGATTTCACTCATTGTGTAGCCGCTGTAAAGGGCGTTTGTGCTTTCGCAAAGAAGGAGCTTTACGCCCTTGCGTCCAAGCTCTCCAAAGCGTTGGAGGTCGATAATTTCGCCCTGAATAGGCGTGAAATCAACCTTAAAGTCGCCAGAATGGATTACTACGCCTACAGGCGTTGTAACGGCAAACGCCACTGCATCTGCAATAGAGTGGTTTACGCGCAAAAATTCAACCTTAAAACAACCTGCATTAACTGTCGCGCCTTGGGGTATTGCGGTCATGGTTGTCTGGTTTAAAAGCCCATGTTCGCGGAGTTTATTCCCCACAAGACCCAGCGTAAGCTTTGTACCAAATAATTCTGCCTTCACTTCACGCAGAAAATACGGCACGCTTCCGATATGGTCTTCGTGGGCATGAGTCAAAAACAAGCCGCGAATTTTTTCTTTATTCTCTTGCAAATATGTGAAATCCGGAATTACTAAATCGATTCCAAGCATTTCGTCGCGAGGGAATGCTACCCCGCAGTCAATAATAATTATATCGTTACCGTATTCAAGTACGGTCATGTTTTTTCCTACTTCGCCGTGTCCGCCAAGGGAAAAAACCTTCAACTTTGCTTTTTTTGCCGGCAATTTTGGTCCTCCTATATATCTTCAATATCAATTCCAAGTTCTTCATAGTCTTCTTTGAACATATCGAAAACGCGCTTATATTCTTCGTGTTCTTCGTCGACTTGCTCTAAAATAACTTCGCCATTATCATCATCGCCATCAATTTGGCATTTGAAATGATAGACTTCGCCTTCTTCCTCTTCGATTGCGAGAAGATAAATATTTTGGTCTTCTTCACGGCTTGCAATAATTTGCAAAGGGCGTTCATTGCCGTCTTCGTCTACGATAACCAAGCTTTCGCCATTGTCATCAACATCATTAAAAGTTTCCATGGTTTGCTCCTTTCCGTTTTTATAATCTAAATATCCTTGCAAAATATAAACTGCCGCCATTGTGTCCACGTTTTTTTTGTAATTAACGCGCTTGCCTTCAAAAACACGTGAAACCGCGAGCGTGCTTAAACGCTCGTCCCAAAGGGTTATGTTTATATTTTTAAAGTACCGCTGTAGTTTATCTTTAAACGCCAAAGTTTCTGCGCATCGCTGTGAATCCTCGTTTGAGAGATGCTTTGGATAGCCGAGAATTATGTCTTTTATTTGAAATTCGCGCAGAATAATTTTCAATTCTTTTAAACATGGTCGAAGCGCGGCAGGGTCTTTTCTGCGAAGGGTTTTTACGCCTGTCGCAACGCGTCCGTTATGAGAAATTGCCACGCCGATTGTTTTTTCGCCATAATCCAAGCCGATGTATTTACAGAACTTCACGTAAAAATTCCCGTACCATTTCTTCAAGAAGCTCGTCCCTTTCGAGTCTTCCGATAAGAGCGCGGGCATTTTTGTGGCTCGTGATGTATGTAGGGTCGCCCGAAAGAATGTACCCAACAATTTGTGTTATAGGATTGTAGCCCTTTTCTTTTAGGGCAGTGTACACAAGTTCCAAATTTGTACGAATTTCTTCTTGCGCAACGCGCTGATACGAACTGATTTTTTGGGTTTCCATGGTTTTGCTCCTTTATAGTAAATTGCCTATGAGGGTCTCGCCCTCGCAGGCTGTAATTTTTACTTTTTTTATCGTGCCGCGTAGGTTTTTGTCGTTTTTTACTTGAACAAGGCAGTAGTTTTCAGAATTTCCTTGATATATTCCCTGTGTTTTATTTTTCTCGAAAAGTACATTTTGGATTTTTCCAACTTGCTTTTGCAAGAATTTTCTTTGCAAATTTAATGCAAGCTCTCGCATAATCTTGCCGCGTTCCGATTTTATTTTATGCGGAACTTGTCCTGAAAATTCAGCCGCAGGTGTTCCTTTCCGAGGCGAAAATTCAAATACATGTATCTTTGCGAATTCCATTTCGCGTGCAAAATCGAGGCTCTGTTCAAAATCCGAATCGCTTTCGCCGGGAAATCCTACGATAATGTCCGTTGTAAGCGCGGCATCCGGTCGGATTTTTCGCAATTCATTTGCGGCTTTTGCATAATCTTTCGTTGTGTATTTCCTGTTCATTTTTTCAAGCGTGGTGTCACAGCCGCTTTGAAGCGACAAATGAAAATGACTGCATAATGCTTGTGATTCCTTTACCGCGCTAAGAAATTTCTCGGAAATTGCCCATGGGTCTATACTGCTTAATCGCAGTCTTTTTATCCCCTGTATCGAGGCTATTTTTTTTATAATTGAAGGAAGGTCACTTTCTTCCGTATCATATCCATAGGATGCGACTTGTATACCTGTAAGCACAATTTCCGGCGCGCCTGATTTTATCAGCGACTCTGCCTCGGAAAAAATTTCGTCGGAAAGGCGGCTCTTTAGCCTTCCGCGAACATACGGAACTATGCAATATGAACAAAAACGGTCACAGCCGTCTTGTATTTTAATGAAAGAACGTGTATTTTTAATATCTTTTGGGTAAAGCGGCGTAGCCGTTTTTGGGGGTATTTCTCTAATTTTTTCAAAAAACATATCAGGCTCTCGCGCATCAAAAACAAAATCAACGCCATCGATTGAATCTTTAATCATGCACCCGCACATTGCTACAAATGCGTCGGGGTTTAATTTTTTAGCGCGGCGAACCATTTGCCGCGATTTCCTATCGCTTACATGGGTAACGGTGCATGTGTTTATTACAAAAACATCTGCCGCAACATCAAATCCGAAAAATGCATTATACCCAAGCCCTTTTAATGAATTTACAAGGGCTTCAGCGTCGCATTTATTTACCTTGCATCCCAGCGTATGAACGGCAATTGTTAATATGCTATTTTGCATTAATTATAATTTCCAGTTGTTCTTTAATCGTCACCCTATCCTGCGGGACTTTTGACGATGTTGCAAAAATATATGCTTCGCCCGCTCTGCATGGCATTGCTGAAAGCATGTCCAATGCCTGCTTGGTATATTTGTCTGTAGGAATGCTTGCAGTAAGAAGCAAATTTACAGTTGTATTTTTATCCGCGTTTTCTAAAAAATATTTAGCAGGCCCTGCAACTTGCCCACCCCAAACAGGTGTACACAAAAATATTTCTTCGGGCAAGTTTTTGGGCATATTCAAAATGGGATAACTTTTGCCCGAAAAAGCCAAACTAAGTGCCTTAATTATAAAACCAAAAAAACCTTTATTATTTATGTCCGATTTTAATTCATATACGTCTTGACCCAATATTTCGCCCAGAACTTCGGCGAACAGCTTTGTTTTTTCCGAACGGCTGTAGTAAAGTACCATGAAACACCTTCCACAAAATTCTAAGACATTTTCACATAGTACCACTTCTTGGCAGAAAAGGAAAGAGGTATTTATTATGCTTTTACAGTCTGCACTTTTAATCATAGGTTTCGCGCTATTAATCAAGGGTGCGGATATTTTTGTATCTGCAAGCGTTGGCATAGCCGAGCGACTGAATGTTTCCAAAATTATCATTGGTCTAACCATTGTTGCCATGGGAACCGCCGCGCCGGAAATTGTTATTGCCGTAACAGCATCCATTCGCGGCTCCAATGCCCTTGCAATCGGAAACGTAGTTGGCTCCAACTCTTTTAATCTTATGATGATAATCGGGCTGTGCGCAATTATTAAACCCATGGCTGTAAAGGTTAACGAAATCTCAAAGGACTTTTGGATTTCCATAATTGCGGCAACTTTGCTTCTCGTTTTAAAATTTTTAAGCGGAGACTTTATTCCGCGTGCGGGAAGTCTTTTGCTATTGGTAATTTTCGCGATATATATGTTCTTTCTTATACGAAAAGCTTTAAAATCAAAAGCTGAATCAGATGACGAATTACCCAAAACTACCCGCAAAATGCCCATATTAATTTTTTTCTCGATACTCGGACTGGCTCTTATAATCGCAGGCGGGCATTTGACTGTAGAAAGCGCGGTTTATATCGCCGGCGCGATGAACGTTTCCGAGCGAATTATCGGAATCACTATTATTGCAGTAGGAACATCTCTCCCGGAACTTCTAATTTGCCTTGTTGCTTGCAAAAAAGGTGAAAACGAATTCGCCCTAGGTAATATCATCGGCTCAAATATTATCAATATCCTGCTAATTCTCGGTTTGTCGGGGATTATTAGCCCTCTGGATATCGGTGGAGGATTTATTTTCGACACATTCTTTTTAATAGCGGGAAGTTTAATTACACTTGTTTTTGTATACACAAACAAGCGTATTGCCCGTGCAGAAGGATTTTTCATGGTACTGCTCTACTTGGGCTACATGTCTTTCGCGTTGTTTGTGTAGTATGCTATAATGATTACAGACAGAAACGCCCATCAAAAACGACCACAAGGAGAGAGCGATGGTGCTGTGATGAATGATATTGAAACGATAATTATTGACTACTCCCAGTTAATGGATTTGAGGATTGACTTCGCATTTAAGACATTCGCAGATGGCAACCCCGAAGCAATGACTTCACTACTCAATGCTATTTTTGCCAACGGAAAAATCAAACGCATTGTAAAAAGTGTACGCATAAAAAATCCAAATTTAGATAAGAAATCTATAGAAGATAAATTGTCGATTTTGGATGTTAGAGCAGAACTCGACGATGGCACGGATATGCTGATTGAAATGCACATGTATGGGCTGGAACAGCTTAAAGCGAAAATAATCCGTTCATGGGCGAGAGCCTACAGCGAGGAATTAGAAACAGGGAAAAGCTATACATCACAACCCCCAACCGTAATGATTGCCTTTGCAAATGGCGTGGTAGAGCCAACCGAAAAACCCGAAAACACAAAGAACAAAATCCATAGAGTGTGTATGATTATGGACAAAGAGGACGGCACAGTTTTTACAGAAGCAATGGAGCTGCATATAATAGACATGAAAGCATTTGCTAAAGCTATAAACGAAGCAGACAGCATAAATATAAAGGAAGCCAAAGAAGATATGTTTGCTTATTGGCTTTCTGTAATAACAGAAAAAGAAATTGTGAATAAGGATATTATTGAAAACGCCCGCAAGGAAAAGGAGGTTATTCAAATGGCAGTATCAGCGATAGCAAGACAGAGCCAAGATAAAATGGCAAGGCAAGCCTACCAACGCAGAAAAGACGATATTTACTTTTATAATATGGAACGAGCTAACGATAAGCAGATAGCAGAGGATGCAACACGCAGAGCGGAAAAAGCAGAAGCTGAAATCAAACAGCTACGCCAACAAATAGCCGCCATGCAAGCCAACCAAAATTAGTAAAGAATTACCTTTTTAACAAAGCGCGCTTGCGGTGCGCTAAGGTACGCTGGTGCGAATCATTACTCTTGTATAATAAGGAACTGTCCAAAAATAACTTGACGTTTACGCTTGTCTTTTTGCACAACTGCTGCGTCACCAAAAACCTTACGCACCTCCGGGTGCGCGCG
>JGI24703J35330_11748687_pt1 | contig 25205 bp, 28 predicted proteins | sample TergutNt197P1_FD_35330 | JGI IMG/M metagenome (IMG submission 35330)
TTTTTTTTTTTTTTTTTTTTTTGGTTCGAAATCTTCTTTACTCGCATAAAATGTTAGTATTATGGAACAAAATATTTAACATAATGGGGGAATTTTTTTATGCCAATTTCAGTTACAACATGGGCTCAACTAAACTCACTACTCACGGGCTCGCAATCAGGTTTGCCAACAGATAATACAATTTATATCTCAAACGACATTACCGGTTCATCAATTATCACGGTATCGCCCAATATTCAAAATGTGATAATCGAAAGTGACCCTGCCGCAACTCCTTACCCTGCTATGTGGACAATGACAGCCTCGGGCGGAAATGCTGTTAATACACGCCACATCCAATTTTCTGGTGCAACCGCCGGAACACAAACAGCAACATTTGATAATATAATATTAGACGGTAACACGGGGGTTTGTAGTCGTACAGGTACTTTAAATGCTGGTCAAAATGTCGCAAATGTTTCAAGTGGCGGCGGAGGTATTCAAACTATTTTAATGACCAATGGAACAACGAATAGTATATTAAATCTTAATAAAGGAGTTGTCATCCAAAATTGTTATACCTATGGCGCTGGAGATAACTATGGTGGAGTTGGTACAGTAAATATTTCTACTCGAACAAACGCAAATGGAATAGCAACATGTAATTTTTATGGTGAAATTCGTTACTGTAAAGCTAATACTACATCAAATAATACGAACTCAGGTGGATGGGGAGGCGGCGGTGGTATTTCCATATTCCAATATGGTTGTAATACAGCAACATCTCCGAATGGTGCAACAGTTAATATGTATGAACCTGGTAATATTCATAATAACTATTCTAATTATTTAGGTGGCGGCGTTTATCAAGACTCATGGTACGTGCCACCGCAATGTAATAATCTGCTAATATCAGAACAAACATATTTTAATATGTATGGTGGTACTATTCAAAATAACCAAGCACAATTTGGTGGTGGTGGTTACGCTCAAGGTGGGAACACCGATGACTGGACACAAGCAACATTTTCAGGAGGAACAATCGCTAATAATACCGCTACCGGTGATATCCAGAATTTCTCACAGCAAAATGGACCCCCATATACAATACCGCAAGGTTGTGGCGGCGGAATCTGGTTAATGGATGGTATTGTGACAATTAATGAGGGCATGATTATTGAAAATAATATCGCAAATGGTGGTTACGGTGGTGCAGTTTATTCAGGTATTGCTAAAGGCCAATATGTAAACAATAATATTAATTTAGCACCGATAGTTGTTGTAAATGGTGGCAATTTTATCGCTAATCAAGCGGCACAGGGGGCAGCAATTTATAACAATTTACCAGCGATGCCAAGTAGCTATACAGGTCAAGAAGGGGTTAATGTAAATGGCGGTTGGTTTCAACAACATGTAACCACGGGGTCAGGGGCAGTATTCGGTTCTGCGGCGGGATTAATTACCTTAAACGCTAGCTCTGGAGCACTTCCCACGCTTCCAATTGATCCGAACACGCCTCAATCAGGTTGTATCGCTGTTTTTAATAATTCGTCTGATGTTGATGGAGGCGTAATTGCTAACTCACCACCAAGCGCGCAAACAAGTAGCTTTATTGCAACAAATGTTTACTTTTATCAAAATAAAGCTCCGAACGGACGTGGTGGAGTCTTGTATTCATCGGGAAGCGGAGCAACAAATCAATTTAATGCTTGTTTAATTGATTCGAACTCAGCTTTAACCGGTGGTGCTTATTATATCGATCAATAACTAAAATTTTTGAAGTCCTAATCATTTAAATTAGGGCTTTTTTATTTTGAGGAATATTTAATAAAAAATATTGCATAATTGGTATACTTAAGTTATAATTGGTATATACCAAATCTCTAGTATAGTCAAAATATAATCTTCAATATTGAACATACTAAATTAAGATGAGCTGGGGTGGGATAATGTACGACTTGATAATAAAAAATGCCCGTTTGGTAACTGAAGAAATCATCTGGGTGGGTATAACTGGTGGTAAAATCGTTAAAATTGCTGACATAATTCTCGAACAAGCGCTTGAGGTTTTAGATTTAGGTGGGGATTATTATTTTTCAGCGGGTTGGATTGATTGTCATGTACATTGTTATGAAAAACTTGACTTATATTATGATTTTCCGGATGAAATTGGGATTTTTTCAGGTGTGACGAGTGTTATTGATGCCGGTTCGACTGGTGCAGATAATATTGCTGATTTTTATGAGGTATCTCGTTTGGTGCGGACTAATGTTTTTGCGTTGTTAAATATTTCGAGAACGGGAATTGTGGCGCAAAATGAACTTGCAAATCTTGATAATATTAATTCGGACGCGGTTAAAAAGGTGGTAGTAAAATTTCCTGATTTTATCGTTGGATTTAAAGCGCGCATGAGTAAAACAGTGATTGGTGATAACGGCTTAAAACCGTTGTTTCTCGCAAAAGAGATTCAAAAAGTTAATAATAATTTGCCATTAATGATTCATATTGGTTCATCGCCACCACTTTTGAAAGAAATACTTGATGTTTTAGATAGTGGTGATGTTGTAACACATTGTTTTCATGGAAAAGCTAATGGCATTTTAAAACAGGAAACGAAGATTATAAAAAGTGAGTCGCTAGATGCGTATCGGCGTGGTGTTGCGTTTGATGTTGGTCATGGGACGGATAGTTTCAATTTTGAAGTCGCCGGCATTGCGTTAGAATCTGGAATTAAATCAACGACCATAAGTTCTGATATTTATATCAGAAATCGTAAAAATGGACCTGTTTATAATCTGGCGACGACGATGGAAAAACTGCTCGTGTTAGGTTACGACTTATCTTCTATTATTGATCAGGTAACTATTTCACCAGCAACTTTATTTAGGTTGAAAAATAAAGGGAAAATCGAAGTAGGCTATGATGCAGATTTTACAATTTTTAAAATAGTCGATAAAGAAAAAATGTTGATTGATTCAAATGGGCATGTGTTGAAAACGAAAAGCCAAATTAAACCAGTCAAATCCATTGTGGGAGGTAAAGTGTATGAGTGTCGAAATGAACCAGCGTTTTAACCTAAAAAGTGTGATAAACGCTTCGGGCAAGATGACGGTTTTAGGGGTTTCTAAGGTTTCGGATTCGGTTGTTTTAGCGCAAAAAGTGGGGGGGCAGTCGTTTTTTGAGATTGCTGATTTGTTTTTGAAAACGGGTGAGTATTTGGCGAATTTATTGGAGGCGGAGGATGCTCATATTGTGTCTTGTGCCTCTGCGGGTATCGTGCAGTCTGTGGCTGGGGTGATCGGTCGTGGTTCTAAACAACATCTTCTTAATCCGTATGATTTTAGTCTTGATTTGAGGCGGGAAATACTGATTCCAAAAGGTCATAATATTGATTATGGTACTCCGATTGAGATTATGATTCAGCAAGGTGGGGGTACGGTAGTCGAGGTTGGTTATTCTAATGTGTGCACACCGCTTCATTTGGAGTCGAAAATCTCAAGCCAAACTGCTGGGATTATTTATGTTGTGAGTCATCATGCGGTGCAAAAGAGTATGTTGTCGCTTGAGGATGCGATTGGGATTGCTAAAAGTTACGAGATTCCATTGATTGTTGATGCTGCTGCGGAGGAAGATGTTTTTAAGTATACAAGACTCGGGGCAGATGTCGTTATTTATAGTGGTGCAAAAGCATTTAATGGTCCGTCGTCAGGACTCGTTGTGGGTAGGTATCCTTATATTGAGTGGGTTCGTTGGCAAAGTTATGGGCTTGGTCGTTCAATGAAAATTGGAAAAGATAATATTTTAGGCTTGGTTACTGCGGTAGAGCAATACGTAAAAAATCCTGGCGAGAACGGAGAATCAATGAAAGTTCGGTTGAAACCATTTGTTGATTCGCTTAATTTGATTGAGAATGTTTTTGCTGAAATTTCGCAGGATGGTAGTGGTCGAGATATTTTTAGAGCAAAAGTGAAAATCTCTGGTAAATTATCTGCTATTGAAGTTGTAGAACTTTTACAAAATAACAATCCGTCAATTTATACAAGGAATTATTTAGCAAACGAGGGCATTATTGAGTTTGATATTCGTAGCGTAAACGAGTCTGAAATGAATCAGATTATTGAAGCTATGAATAGGATTTTGTACTAATTTAATTGTGATGAAGGTTAGTTTGTGAGAAAGATTAGATTGTGATTATCGATTTAATTGTGATAAAATTTACTATATAAAAAGGAGAACGTGATGAAAAAGTTAGAACCCAATTATTTAGAAAATCGTTTATGTTTGAATGTTTTAGCAAACTCGGTTGAAAATGCAAAGGCGTGTTATGAGGCAGCAGAGGGCTATGTAGTGCTTGGAGTTTTATCAAAAAATTATGATACAGATGAATTGGCTATTGAAGCTATGATAAAATATGCTGATGCTACTGATAATGCGTTGTCTGTCGGACTTGGGGCTGGTGATCCATTTCAAAGTGAGATGGTTTCGCGTATTTCCAAGGATTTGCAACCTCAACACGTAAATCAAGTTTTTACTGGTGTAGGGACCTCACGAGCACTTCTGGGGCAAAATAACACAGTGGTTAACGGTCTTGTAAGTCCAACAGGTAAGGTAGGATATGTTAATATAGCAACCGGACCATTATCATCAAGTTCACCTCATGCTGAGGTGTCTATTGAAACAGCAATCGCTTTATTAAAAGATATGGGCGGTAGTTCTATTAAATATTTTCCGATGCAAGGTTTGGCTCATATTGAAGAGTATCGTGCTATTGCGATAGCGTGTGCAAAAAATGATTTTTATCTTGAACCTACGGGTGGAATAGATTTAGATAATTTTGAAGAAATAGTTCAAATAGCTATCGACGCAGGGGTTAAAAAAATAATCCCTCATGTGTATTCATCAATTATTGATAAAAATACTGGGGATACAAATCCGGAAGATGTTAAAAAATTATTACAAATTATGAAAAAATGTCTTGGTAACGGAGCTGATTCGTAATGAAAATTTTATCCTTTGGCGAGATAATGGTACGCCTTACTCCGCCCAATTATCTTCTTTTAGAACAATGTGGTCAATTGAATATGGAATTTGTTGGTACTGGAGTGAATATTTTATCTGCTCTTGCACGATTTGGTTATAAAACATCTATATTTAGTGCAGTTCCTGAAAATAATTTAGGTAAAGCTGCAAAAGCAAATATTCGCAAACTTGGAATTAACGATGATTTTATTTATTTTAATGGTAACCATATGGGAAGCTTTTTTGTAGAACTCGGTTATGGAAATAGACCGACAGAAGTTACATATCAAAACCGTATCAATTCATCTTTTTGTATGAATGATTTTTCAGAGTATAATTTCGAAAACGTTATAAAAGATATTGATATCGTGCATATTTGTGGTATTAATTTAAGTCTAACACAAACTACCAGAAATTCAGCTATCAAACTTGCTGAAATCGCTCATAAACATGATAAAACAGTAGCATTTGATTTCAATTACCGTCCTAGCTTAAATACTCAAACAACAACAACTAAAATGCGTGAATATTACCAAGAAATCTTACAATATTCTGATATTGTTTTCGGAAGTCAAAGAGATATAACGGATTTACTCGGAATTCAAGCGGATGAAACGCTTAGTCCGCGTGATAAACTTGAAAAGTTATGCCGTGAATTTGTAGATACTTATAAAATAAAAATTTTTACAGGTACGATTCGCACAAAAGGAAAAGATGAAAAAATAGCTGGTTTTGCGTTTAGGAATAATATCTTAACAATTTCTACAGCTCATGAAATAACCATTCTTGACCGAATTGGTGCAGGGGACGCATATGCATCTGGTATAATTCACGGATTTTTACAACAATGGGAAACAGAAAAAATGGTTGATTTTGCGACAGTAAATTGTGTCTTAGCCCACGCTACATATGGTGATGTACCGATGCTTTATCAAAATCAAATTGAAAATTATATCGCTAATCCAGGCGAAAACTTAATTAGGTAAAATAAAAAGTGAAGACGAGCGTGTAAATTTTCGAAGAAATCTTGAAGTGAGTATTTATTGCTACAGCAATAAATGTTCTACGAGAGATTATCGAGGAAATTGCGAGTCGCAACTGCTCCATCAACAAGTGAAAAGCGAACATGCGAGACGCGAAAAACAAATGCGAATCCTGCAAAAATCCTAATTTTTGAGTGGGAATCCATTTGGCCTAGAATGACGATAATTTTGTCTATGTAATGCCGTATTTAAAGTTTTATAGATAATTTTCGGTTGGACTGACGGTAATTTTATCTATAGAATTCCGTATTTGAAGTTTTATAGATAATTTCAAGACTGAGATACGCGTCGATGACTAATTCAATACCGAAATTTGATTTCAAATTGGATGATGTGTTTAGCAACTAAAAATAGTTAAATATTCATTCAATTTTGCCACACAATTTTCATATAAATTGTGTTATAATTTATTTGAGGGCAATAAAAATAAATACACAAAAATTGACGAGTCATTAAGCGCACTTAATAATTCGTCCTTTTCTTTGTTAATTCATTATAATAATTTCATAATTCGGAGCTAAAATTTCATTTGCTTCCTTAACAAATGAAGATATATCAACATCCGACTTTAAATGAAATATGGAATCTGTTACATAATTTCCATATTCTAAAGTAATTTCAAAATCTTGTTTAATATCGTTCCAATATATTTCATGACCGAATGCACATTCATAATAATCTTTCTCAGTTATTACTAAAAATTCAAGAGCAGTTTTAACGAAATTATCTGGAGCGTAAATTGTATTTTTTAATGTTTGATTTGTTGTATCAAAAATACCTATTATTTGAAATTGATAACTTTCTTTATCAATTACATTTCCATTTGATTCTTTATAATTTTTTAAAAATGTTGAGAAAGGATTGAAATTGACAATATTCTCAAAAGATAAAACTTCATTTAAACTCCAGTTATTTTCAACAAACATTTCATTTGAAACGATTATAGGTACAATTGAATCATCTCTGTACTCAAAATTTATTTCTGACACGTTAAATTGACGACCGTTCGATATAATAATATTTTCCTTTAATAAATCATAAAAATTTATTCTATCGACACTTGTTAAATTAAATTTATTGCTTAAAAAATGAATAAACATTGACGTGCGAGTTTCGACATTCTCCACATCTTCAAGTTCAGTAAGTTTATAAAAACTTTCATAAGATAATTCTTTAAAATTATCATCAAATAAATCAATTTTCTGTGATAAAAAAATTTTACCTACTTGCTGGTGACTATTTGCATATGCTTTTATATTAAATATTATAATTAAAAACATAAAAGTAAATATTTTTATAAAATGTTTTTTTTTCATTATATTTTCACCTCTTTATTTCTATTTTCGACAAAATATAAAACATTTATACAAAATATGTTCTGTTTTCGTACATGAATTTTGTGACATAAATATAAATTCGTAAATGCAATGAAAGTTTAATGAAATTTTTTAATATGATGTGTTATAAATTTGAAAAAGGGAGAAGAATATCATGAAAATCATTAATATTATTTTAATCGGTTACATATTAGTCTTTGCAACAATGCTCACAACTCGAACAGAAAAATTAGACAATTTCAACCTTATATCGAAATTGAAATGTTTAACGATTTTAATTTTAATGGAGTAGCAACACACCCAACGTCTTTAGTTACAACAAGTTTTTCAGGCTCAACTGTTACTTTTTCATTTAGTCATCAACGTATTCATAATACTAACACAGGTTTTGTTGTTGGATTACAAAGATTTACAAATGGTGTTTGGCATTGGGTACATGGGTCTAGTATGAATTTTACATCGACGAGTACAGTACAAAATACAGAAGTTATATTTTCTTCAACCTATAATGGTGTGTATCGTTTGAATATCTCATCCCCTGACGCACAAAGAAGCAGTATATCAAATGGGAGAGTTCGAGTACGTTAAAAACTATAAAATGAGCTGCTTATTAAGCAACTCATTTTTTTTATAGTTTCGAGAAATTACTCATTTCGAGAAATTACTCATACAATTTATAAAGTCCTTGAGTTCCCAGATTTTCATGTCCATAATCTGCAAGTTTTTCATATTGACTTAAAACTAACTCAAGACCAGGAAGTGTTACCCCATTAGCTTTTCCTTCGTCAACAGCTATTTTCATATCTTTTATAAAATGTTTAATAAAGAATCCTGGATCAAAATTTCCTGCCATAATTCGCGGAGCCATATTAGACATTTGCCAACTAGCAGCAGAACCTGTTGAAACAGCAGCTTGAATTTTTTCAAGATTTAGGTTTGCAGCTCTTGCATAAGTCAATGCCTCTACCATCCCAATTGCTGCTCCTGAAATCGCAATTTGGTTAACCATTTTTCCATGTTGTCCACTTCCAGCTTCACCGAGATACGTGATATGAGAACCCATTATTTCAAAATATGGTAAGATTTTATTAAAAGCATCCTCGTTTCCACCAACAAAAATTGTTAACGTACCATTTTTTGCACCAACATCTCCTCCGGTAACAGGAGCATCAAGTACAAAAATGTCTCGCTTTGTTGCCTCATTAGCCAATTTGATTGCTAGTTGTGGACTAGAAGTCGTCATATCAACAATAACTGAACCAGATTTTGCATTTTGAATAATACCATCATCAGACAAATAAACTTGTTCAACATCACTCGGCATTCCAATAATTGTAAAAATTAAATCTGCCTGTTTTGCTACACTTGCGACATCATCACACCAAATAGCCCCTTTTGAAACTAAGCTATCCGCTTTCGATTTTGTTCTGTTGTAAACATAAATTTCGTTTCCAGCTCCAAGTAAATGTCCAGCCATCGCAGCTCCCATGACACCAGTACCAATAAATCCTAATTTCATATAACTCACTCCCACTATAATTATAATAGTATCATAACAAAAAAACACAAAAAATTCAATAAAAAAATCACTAATTTGCAATTCGTTTACCAAAATAGTGAAAAAAAATTAACAAGTCAAATATTTCACACATTCTTTACTATACATTTAGACTAAAAAATGGTATCATATAGTGTACCTCAATATTATTAATGAGGATTTACGTTAGATATTCAAAGAAATTTGGTGATGGAAAATGATGAACGCATTAAAAAAAGCATTTGACCCAGGTGTGAAAGTTTTAAAATCAGCTCAATCAGTTGCTGATCAAGTTATGAATCTTGAAACCGATATGAAAAAATTATCAGATGCCCAATTACAAGGAAAAACCGATTATTTTAAAGAAGCATTGAAAAATGGAAAAACGCTCGACGAAATTCTACCAGAGGCTTTTGCCGTTGTTCGTGAAGCATCAACTCGAGTACTAAAAATGACCCCTTATCGTGTACAGGTCCTCGGTGGAATCACACTCCATGGTGGAAATATCGCAGAAATGCGTACCGGAGAAGGAAAAACTCTAACCTCAACAATGCCGGCATACTTAAACGCCCTAAGCGGAAAGGGAACTCATATTATTACAGTAAATGAGTATCTTGCAAGTCGAGATGCTCAGGAGATGGGTGAGCTTTTTAACTGGTTAGGCTTATCTGTTGGGCTAAATCTTGCAAGTTTGACACCTGATGAAAAACGAGAAGCTTATCGTGCAGATATTACCTATTCAACCAACAATGAGGTTGGTTTTGACTACTTAAGAGATCACATGGTGATGTTTGCTGACAAAATGGTGCAGCGTGGTCTTAACTATGCAATTATCGATGAGGTCGACTCTATCCTAGTCGATGAAGCACGAACTCCACTAATTATCTCAGGTGGAAAGAAAAATACTGCTAATCAATATATTCAAGCGGATCGTCTTGTCAAATCGTTAAAAGATGAAGAACATTATGAAATTGACATTAAATCAAAAAATATCCAACTAACAGAATCTGGTATGAATAAAGCAGAGTCATTTTTAGGTGTTTCAAATCTCTATGATTTGGCAAATACCGCTTTACTCCACCATGTAAATAATGCACTGCGTGCCAACTATATCATGGGACTTGATGTTGATTATGTTGTTGAAGAAGGAGAAATTGTAATCGTCGACCAATTTACAGGTCGAAAAATGCCTGGTCGAGCATATTCTGAAGGGTTACATCAAGCAATTCAAGCTAAAGAAGATGTTGAAATTAAAAAAGAAACATCTACTCTTGCTACAATCACCTTCCAAAACTTATTTAGACTTTATAGTAAGTTATCTGGTATGACAGGGACAGCTAAAACAGAAGAAGAAGAGTTTAGAAATATTTATAATATGTTGGTTGTTGAAATTCCGACAAACTTGCCGATAATTAGAACTGATGCACCAGATTTTATGTATAAAGATATTCAATCTAAATTTAAAGCAGTTGTAAAAGAGGTTGCTGAACTGCACGCAAAGGGACAACCGATTTTACTTGGAACGGTATCTGTTGAAACGTCTGAATTTATTTCTCAATTGTTAAAACGAAAAGGAATTAGACACAATGTTTTAAATGCGAAAAATCACGAAAATGAAGCTGTAATTATTGCAAATGCCGGTAAAAAAGGTGCTGTAACCATCGCAACAAACATGGCTGGTCGTGGTACAGACATTAAAGTTGATGATGAGGTTAAATCTCTTGGAGGTCTTGCTGTAATTGGTACAGAACGTCATGAGTCAAGGCGTATCGATAATCAGCTACGTGGTCGAAGTGGCCGTCAAGGAGACCCAGGATATACGAGATTTTATCTATCATTCCAAGATGAATTAATGCGTCGTTTTGGTTCTGAACGTATGGCTGGACTTGCTAATATGCTTGGTGAAGATACTCCGATGGAATCAAAAATGCTCACAAAACAAGTTGAGGGAGCACAAAAACGAGTTGAGGGTAACAATTACGACACTCGTAAAAACTTACTTGAGTACGATGATGTTATTCGCCGTCAACGTGAAGAAATGTATTCGCAACGTGAAGATGTATTAGTTAAAGATGATTTAACAGATTCAATTTTTGCAATGGTTGAATCTTCAATAACTCGTATGGTAAATGCACATGCTCCACGACCTGATGATAAAGAAAATACAAAATACGATTATGAAGGTTTAGTAAAAGTTGCTAACGGTAAGTTGTTTGGCCGCATGCCACTTGTTCTTGCAAACGTCGATGGACGAAGTGTTGAACAAATGATTGAATTGTTTGTAAATAAAATTAAAGTTAATTACGAACAAAAAAGTCATATGATCGATGGCGATGGCTTTAAAGAATTCCAAAAAGTTATTGTATTACGAGTAGTAGATACTCACTGGATGGCACATATTGATGCGATGGATGGTCTTCGTCAAGGAATTCATTTACGTTCATATGGTCAAATTAATCCACTAGAAGAATACAAAAATGAAGGTTTTGAAATGTTCAATAATTTGATAGAACGAATCGAAGATGACGTAACTCGTTACATTTATCTGGCTGAAATTCGTCAAAATTTAGAACGCAAAGAAGTCGCAAAACCGATGAAAGCTGTAAGTGGTAAAGAAGAATTAAAAAAACAACCGATGAAGCGTATCTCAGAAAAAGTCGGAAGAAATGACCCTTGTACTTGCGGAAGTGAGAAAAAATACAAACAGTGTTGTGGTAGTTAAAAAAATCGCCATTGTTCAAAAATATTCGTATTCATATATCTGAGGTGAGTAAAGTTGAAACTTATCGAATGTATTAGTTGTAAATCAGTAGATTTTGTTAAATCAAATGGTGCAATAAGGTGTATTTACTGTCGATCCAAATATGTAGGTGAAACAAATTCTGTAAATACCTTGTTTAATAATCCTCCTCTGAATTCGGTTTTTGAAATAGATGTTGACATAATACATCTGCTAGAAAAAATCAAAGAAGAACCTTGGAACAAAAAAAGATATGCAAATTTGATATTAGATATTGATTCAACAAATGAAGAAGCCTTGAATATATTGAGGGGAGTTGAGTAGAATGCCTATTTTCGGAAACAAAGAAGAACGTGAATCAAGGCAACAAGCAAAAGAAGAAGAATATCGTCTAATTCAGCAAAAAGCTGAAGAAGAAAGAGTTGCAAAAGCTGAGTTAGAAAGAAAAGAACGACTCGCAAAAGAAGCTTATGAGTTGAAACGAAATCAAGCGACTAGAAAAATGTTAGTAACATCTGGTTTTAACTTCGATGGATTTACTGTTACAAAATATGGACCGCATATCGCAAGTGATGACGTATACAAAGAAGAAATGCGACCTGGATTTTGGGATGGTTCTCAAGCAGATCAAGATGGAAAAATTAGTGAAGCTTTAATGGAACTCAGACGAAAAACACTCCAAGATTTAAAAGAGAAAGCTTATGATTTAGGTTGTAATGCAATAACTGGTCTAGATTTTAGTTATACTACACTCGGACCTTTTAATACGAATACCCACCACCGAAGTGATGTTAGAAATAATCTTGCATATTATATCTTTTTAACCTACAAAGGTAATGCTGTTATAATAGAAAAAAACTAATGTTAAAATCGTGTATAAACTCGTCTTTAAAATAAAGAGGTTATTAAAAAAATTTAAGGAAAAGGCGTCGTACCTTTTCCTTTTTGCTAATTTTAAAAGGAGGAATTATATTGGAAATTTCAGAAATAAAACGAGAAATTAAAATAATGCAACAAAATATTATTAGTTTTCGTAAGTCACTTGATTTAGAAGCAAAAGAGCATATGATCAAAGAATACGAAGAAACCATGCAAAAACCAGGTTTTTGGGATCATCAACGAAAAGCTCAAGAAGTAATTAATGCAATGAATTCACTTAAATCAAAAGTTGAGAAATTCTATGAATTTGAAAACCAAGTTGAAGATCTTGCTATTGAATTAGAGATGATATTAGAAGAGCCGGACGAGGAATTGTTAAGAGAAATAGGTGAGTCTGTTGAAAAAACTATAGATGAATTGTCAGCGTACGAACTAGAAATTCTACTATCAGGTACTCACGACTCAAACAATGCAATACTCGAACTTCATCCAGGTGCAGGCGGCACTGAGTCACAAGATTGGGCACAAATGCTTTACAGAATGTACACACGATATGCAGAGAAAAAAGGTTTTAAAGTTGAACTACTTGATTATCAAGCTGGCGAAGAAGCGGGAATTAAGTCAGTAACGTTTAAAATTAAAGGTGAAAATGCCTATGGTTATTTAAAATCGGAACGAGGGGTCCATCGACTAGTTAGAATTTCACCCTTTGATTCTGGTGGAAGGCGACATACATCTTTTTGTTCTTGTGATGTGATGCCGGAATTTGAGGGAGATATTAACGTTGAAATCAAGGACGAAGATTTGAAAGTCGACACATATCGAGCAAGTGGAGCTGGTGGACAACACGTAAATACGACTGACTCAGCAGTTCGCATGACACATATCCCAACAGGTACAATTGTAACTTGTCAAACTCAGCGATCGCAAATAAAAAATCGCGAAGCTGCGCTTTTAATGATGAAATCAAAACTTTATCAAGTAGAACTAGACAAACAAGCTCAAGAACTAGCAGCAATTAGAGGTGAGGTAAAAGAAATTGGTTGGGGAAGTCAAATTCGTTCCTACGTTTTTCATCCTTATTCAATGGTAAAAGATGCAAGAACTGCTTGTGAAACCGCAAATACAAATGCTGTTATGGATGGAGAAATTGATATTTTTATCGATGCCTATCTAAAGAATGAGAATATTTAAATTAAAGAATAGTCTGGTGTCAAAATACTTTGGCTATCTTAAAAATAATCTCCATTATCTTGATATTAGTTAGCTTTGTTAAATAATCCTCTGATAAACCTGATTTTCTTTTTTTAAAACCTTGTTGCATAAATTTTCTTCTCACTGCTCATAATGAGGCATGAGTGAGGGGATTAGATGAGTCAACATAAAGTAGATATCGTTGGAGTAGATACATCAAAACTAACAGTAATTAAAAATAAAGAAATGATGGAATTATTTAGGCAATTACAAGCTGGTGACAGGTCGGCGCGTGAAACTTTAGTAAATGGAAATCTACGTTTAGTTCTTAGTATGATTAAAAAATTTAACCATCGTGGTGAAAATTTAGATGATTTATTTCAAGTTGGATGCATCGGGTTAATTAAGGCGATAGATCATTTTGATTTAAAACATGAAGTTCGGTTTTCTACCTATGCTGTGCCGATGATAGTTGGTGAAATTAGGCGGTATTTAAGAGACAACCATGCGCTTCGTGTTTCAAGATCTGTTCGTGACACAGCTTATAAAGTACTGCAAATGAAAGAACAATTATCGTTAAAATTACAACGTGAGCCTACTACCGAAGAAATTGCGGAGGCGATGGGAATTGATAAAACAGATGTTGTTTTGTCAGTTGAGGCGATTACCGATCCCGTTTCAATATTTACCCCGGTTTATAATGATGGTGGTGATACGATTGATTTGGTGGATCAAATTAGAGACCATAATATCGACGATGCAAAATGGAGCACGAATTTGATGCTTGAAGAAGGTTTCAAGCGTTTGAATAATCGGGAACAACAGATTATTCATGATCGTTATTTTATCGGCAAAACCCAAATGGAGATTGCAGAAGAAATAGGTATCAGCCAAGCTCAAGTATCAAGACTTGAAAAGAACGCATTAGACGTGATGAAAAAAATGCTCGGAGATTAACACTAAAAATCGGTGTTAATCTTTTTTTTATATTGTTTAGTTTTTATAAAAAAAATTGTTTTTATCTATTCCTAATCACATGTTAACGTGTTATACTATCATTAACGGTTAAATGTGAAAGGGTTTGATAAAATGATAAAGGTTGCGATTGTTGGTACAGGTAATATCTCGACTCTACATATAAAAGGATTATTAAAATTTAGCGATAAGATGAAGATCGTAGCTTTAGTTGATATCTATCCTGAAAAAGCGCAAGCGAAGAAAAAAGAATTTGAACTTCACAACGCTGTAGTTTTTTCAAGTCATAAAGAAATGTTGTCATCAGGAATTGAAATTGATTTAGTTCATAATTGCACTCCTCCTTTTGTTCATGCACCGATTTCGATTGATTGTATGAACGAAGGTATCAATGTGCTAGTTGAAAAACCGATGGCAACTTGTCTAGCTGAATGTGATGCTATGATAGAAGCATCAGTTAAAAATGATGTTGTTCTCGCAAGTGTAGCGCAAAACAGATTTCAACAATCTGTGAATAAATTAAATAAATTAAAAAATATAGAGATTGCAGGTAAGGTTCGTGTAGTCCATGTAAATTCTTATTGGTGGCGTGGTGAGAATTATTATAATTTATGGTGGCGTGGTTTATGGGAAAGAGAAGGTGGCGGACCGACTTTAAATCATGCTGTTCATCACTTAGATATGCTTAATTGGATTCAAAGAGAATTACCAACCGAAGTTACAGCTGTTTTAGCAAATGTTATGCATCCAAATTCAGAAGTTGAAGATTTATCGTTTGGTATACTAAAATATCAAGATGGCAGTATCGCTCAAGTTACCAGTTCGACTGTCCATCATGGTGAAGAACAAGGTATTGATGTCCAATTTGAAAATGCAAAAATTTCGACACCTTTTTCTGTAGCTGCTGAAAATTCCGAAGGAAATGGATTCCCGAAATCTAATCAAGAATTGATTCAAGAAATAAAAGACACTTATGATAATATCGAAGACTTAGGACAAACAGGACACGCAGGTCAAATTGAAGATTTATTAGACGCTTTAATCGATAATAGACTACCGAAAATTACGGGTATTGATGGAAGAAATACTATTGAATTAATTTCTGCGATTTATAAATCTGGCTGTGAAAAACGAACAATTAGTTTGCCGCTTTTAACTACAGACCCTTTTTATTCATTTGACGGTATTGTAAAAAATGCAACTAGATTTAATAAGAAATCCATATTTATAGAAAATTTCACTCAAAATCAAATAGCCATTGGCCGATATGAAAAAAATGCAAAATAGGTTTTAAAACATCATAAAAAAAACAGATAGAATCGTACTATCTTATATACTCCTAATCATATTGATTGGAGTATATCATCAAATGTATCACTATCTGTTTATTTTATTATTTACCGTCAAAAAGTCCGCCACCTTTTTTCTGTTTAACAGCTTTGCGGTAATGCCCAATTGTTGATTGTGCACGTGCTTTTCGATTGTTTTGTTGACTTGATTTTTCTTGTTTTTTTTCGAGAATTTTTTCAATTGCTGTCTTCTTTTTTTCGTCCATAAGTACCACCTTTTTACGTTTAAAACAAAATTCTATCTTATTTTGCCCCAAATTGCAAGAAAAGTTTAAAAAAATTTGCAGTTAATTAATTTTTTTTACAAATAAGGTTCTCAAAAGCCTTCATTTGTGTTATAATTAAGGCAGTTAAAATGACGAAAAAATTATATTTGGAGGTTTAATCATGTTCAATCATTATTCTGTTTTACTTGAAGAATCAATAACTGGGCTTGATATAAAACCTGATGGAATTTATGTAGATGCAACTTTGGGTGGGGCAGGTCATAGTACACAAATTTTAAAAAAATTGACATCGGGTCATCTTTACTCGTTTGATCAAGATGATGTAGCGATAGAAGCATCTACAAAGAAACTCGAAGCGATTGGAGCAAATTTCACAATTATTAAAAGTAATTTTGTTCATATAAAAAAAGAATTAGCATCACGTGGAGTTACTAAAATCGATGGAATAATATTTGATTTAGGAGTCTCAAGTCCTCAACTTGATGTTGCTTCTCGTGGGTTTAGTTTCCATCAAGATGCACCTCTTGATATGCGAATGGATCAGTCAGCAACCCTCACAGCAAGAGATGTTGTAAATGAATGGGATTTTCATGAATTACTTCGTATTTTCTCTCGTTATGGAGAAGAAAAATTCTCAAAGCAAGTTGCAAGAAAAATTGAAGCTGCTCGTATTGTTGCACCTATTGAAACAACACTTGAGCTTGTCCAAATTATTAAAGATGCGATACCAGCAGCAGCAAGGCGTACGGGAGGTCATCCTGCGAAAAGAATTTTTCAAGCAATAAGGATTGCCGTAAATGACGAGTTGGCTGTATTTGAAAGTGCACTTGAAGATGCACTTGAGATATTAAAAGTGGATGGTAAAATAGCAGTTATAACATTTCATTCTTTAGAAGATCGAATTTGTAAACAAATATTTGCTGAGGTGTCTAAAGAAGATGATGCGTATCGTGGATTGCCTTTTGTGCCACTTGAATATCAACCAAAATTTAAAATAATCACCAGAAAGCCCATTTCACCAAGTGAAAAAGAATTAGATGAGAATAAAAGATCACGATCTGCAAAATTAAGAGTCATAACACGTATTAGAAATTAAAAGGGGGATATAATATGTCTGCACTAAGAAAAAGCTATCAAGTAGAAAATAATATCATAAGTCATCCTAATTTTCAAAATCAACCCAACCAATTACCTCTAACATCACCTGTAGTTAGACAACGGGTTAAATCGAAGCCGAAAAAAGATTTTTATACTCTTAAAATGTTAATGGCACTTTGCGGATTTGGGGTTTTTGCACTTATGTTTACGCAATTGTATATTGATGCGCAAATTAATCAAGTTCATTATCAAATACAAAGTATTCAAACACAAATGAGTATCCAATCATCACTTAATGAACAACTACAAGCAGAAGTAGCAAATCTGTCTCAATATTCAAGAATTCATGAAATTGCAACTGCTCATGGTTTACAATTTCACGAAAATATCGTAACTATAATTTCTAATAGGTAGTTTCTAGCCCCCTGCCTTTGAAATTCATCTCATTTGGATTTCTAAATCAAAACTAGGACGTATCAACTATTGACTGATATTTCCTTTTAGATGCAGGGTAAAATTTAACCCTTGCATTTTTTATTTGTTATAAAGGAGAAAAAAATATGTTTTTATTAAAATCGGAAATTGGAATGGATATAGCCCATTATCTTGTCGGCTATGATGGAAAATGTCAAAATATTCATGGTCATAGGTATCGTTTAATTGTTAAGGTTAAAGCCGAAGAATTACAAGAGCACGGACAACTGCGTGGAATGGTAGATGATTTTGGAAATATAAAAAATGCACTAAAAGTTATTAGTGATGAATTTGATCACAAACTTCTATTAGAAGACAATGATGAAGGTCGTAAGATGGCAGAATTTTTTGAACAAAATAACTTTAATTTTTCAATTAAAATGGTTTCTTATCGAACGACAGTTGAAGAAATGAGTAGAGATATTTTTAGAAAAATAAAAAACTTCGGAATCAATATTGCCGAAGTTGAAATGTATGAAACACCAACAAATAGTTGTACATATTGGGAATAAAAAGGAAGTTGTGTAATGTTTTATAATGTAATAGAAAAATTTTTATCTATTGATGGTGAAGGTCCATCTTCAGGAGAACTTGCAACATTTATCAGATTTCTTGGTTGTGATCTTCGTTGTGCTTGGTGTGATACTAAATATTCTTGGGACGGATCAGTTAAACCTGATAAAATGACTGAACATGAGATTTATAATTATATAAAGGATTGTGGTGCTACAAACGTGACTTTGACGGGTGGTGAACCATTAATCCAAAAAAATATCGACTTACTGATAAAACGTCTACTTGAAGATGAAACATTGACCATTAGGATAGAAACGCATGGTGGTGTGAATATTAGTCCTTTTAAAGATTTGTTTTCTTCGTTTGGCAATCGTCTCCAATTTATCCTTGATTTTAAATTACCTACGAGTAAAATGATGTCGAGGATGTGTTTGGAAAATTTTGATGAAGTAGAAAAAAAAGATGTGTACAAATTTGTAATTGCGTCTGCCAATGATCTTGATGTTGCGGTTGAGATTATTAAAAAACATAATTTATCTGAGAAAACTCAAGTTTATTTAAGTCCTGTTGTTGATTTGATTGCGCCTAAATTACTCGTTGAAAGAATGATTGATGAAAAATTAAATGGTGTTCGTCTTCAATTGCAGTTGCATAAATATATTTGGCCAAAAGATATGCGTGGCGTTTAAGGAGATTTGAAAATGAAAAAAGAAATTGATGTTGCAAGAATTGAAAATGCTGTAAGAGAGATCTTAATAGCCTTAGGGGATAATCCTGATCGAGATGGTATCGTTGATACACCTAAACGTGTGGCGAAAATGTATGAGCAAGTTTTTGAAGGTATGACATATTCAAATGAAGAGTTAATTGATCTATTCGGAGTAACTTTTAATGAAAATGGTTTTAAAAGAAATGAGAGTGACATTGTTGTTGTAAGAGATATCCCTATTTTTAGCTATTGTGAGCATCATCTTGCATTGATGTATAATATGGAAGTTACAGTTGCTTATTTACCGAATGAAAAAGTCATCGGTTTATCAAAACTCGCTCGTATTGCAGATATGGTTGGTCGTAGATTACAATTACAAGAGCGTATTGGTAAAGAAATTGCATACATTGTTAAAGAAATCACCGAAAGTAATGCTGTTTGTGTTAAAATTACTGGATCTCATAGTTGTATGACAGCGCGTGGTATTAGTAAACCAGGTTCTACCACAACAACTATAACCTACGAAGGTGATGCTTTTATTGGAAATCGAGATTTACGACAAGATTTTGCTACGATAATGGCTTAATAAGGATGGATAAATTATGAATCGCTCGGAAATTAAAGTTATTTTTTTACAAGCTCTAATAGCATTTGCTGTTTTGATAGCATCGGGATTTTTATTAATTATTTTTCCTTTATTATTGATTTTGATTTGGCTTTTAAGTTTAATGAGTATAGCATTTGTGCACTGGAAATATGATAATATTGTCACAAAACGTGCTTTTCAAATTTTAACGAAATATTTTTATTATCAATTTATTGTATTAACCTTTGGATTTTTCTTTATTCCAGGACTAGATTTATTATCAATGTTAATTCCGGTAGCGGTTTTAATACTCGCCCTTTCGAAAACACGAAGAGAAAGTCCTAAATTCATTAAATGGGCTAAATATATTGGACTAATGTCTTTTAATCTGGTTTTAATGTATGTGTTTCTCTTCTTATTTCAACCAACCGACCCAACGGAAGTTATGCTTACTATTCCAATAATTACGATGATTAACAGTGGACACGCGGCGGTATTTTTAAAACTAGAAGCAAGAGCGAGTAAGAGTCGTAAAAAGATTATAATGTTTGCGATTCTAGCAATGATGATAATGATTGCGTTTAATATGTTCCCATCAGGAGGCTAGAATATGAATCCTGATAATTGTATTGTTGTTTTTAGTGGTGGACAAGACTCGACTACATGTTTGTTTTGGGCAATCAAAAAGTTTAAAAATGTAATAGCTGTTACCTTTAATTATGGTCAGCGCCATGCATTAGAAATTGAAATAGCTAAAAATATTTGCAAAGAGTTAAATATCGAACATAACATTTTGGATATGTCTTTATTATCACAATTAAATCCGAATGCATTGACACATCACGATATAGAAGTATTTCAAAATGAATCTGAATTACCTTCAACATTTGTTCCAGCCAGAAATCTTCTTTTTATGTCCTTTGCTGGCGCGGTAGCTTTTAATAAAAAAGCGAAACATCTTGTAACTGGAGTTAGTGAAGCAGATTTTTCTGGTTATCCTGATTGTCGTGACTCATTTATGAAATCAATGAACTTAAGTTTGAACCTTTCAATGAATGAAGAATTTGTTATTCACACACCATTAATGTGGAGAAATAAATCAGAAGTTTGGAAGTTGTCGGACGAACTAGGCGTTCTAGATTATGTTAAAAAAAATACATTGACGTGTTATGAAGGGATAAAAGGAAATGGTTGTCTAAAATGTCCTGCATGTGAATTAAGAAATAATGGATATGAAAAATACATTAAACTTAAAAATTCGACTACCGAAAAATAACAAAATAGTGTATAATACTAAACAGGTGTAATAGAAACAAAATTTCAAGCTTTAAGTAGTTACTAGGAGGATTTAAAACAATGTCAGAAGTTAGAGTAAGGTATGCGCCGTCGCCAACAGGTGATTTACATATAGGAAATGCAAGAACGGCACTATTTAACTATTTATTTGCAAAATCTATGGGTGGAACATTTATTTTAAGGATTGAAGATACCGACATAGCAAGAAATGTTGAAGGTGGGGAATCTTCTCAAAAAAATTACATGCGTTGGCTCGGAATAGATTGGGATGAAGGCGTAGACGTCGGAGGAAATTACGGTCCTTATCGACAATTAGAACGTTTAGATATTTATAAAAAATATGCAGAAGATCTCGTTGAAAAAGGCCTTGCTTATAAATGTTATTGTACTAGCGAAGAACTAGAACAATCACGTGCAAAACTAGAAAATGATGGAATTCATAATATCCATTATTCACAACGTTGTTTAAATGATGCTCCAACAGACCGCTCAGAATACTCAATTCGTTTTAAAGTTCCGACAAACGTTACCTATACTTTTAACGATATTGTTCGTGGTGAAGTTTCATTTGAATCAGCAGATATCGGTGATTGGGTTATAATGAAAGCAAATGGCATTCCAACTTATAATTTTGCTTGTGTAATTGATGACGAATTAATGAAAATAAGCCATGTATTTCGCGGTGAAGAACATATTACCAACACTCCTCGTCAGATGATGGTTTATGATGCCTTCGGTTGGGCACCACCAACTTTTGCTCACATGACTCTCATTGTAAATGAGTCAGGAAAAAAATTATCAAAAAGAGACGCAGATACTTTACAATTTATTCAGCAATATGCAGAACTAGGTTATTTACCAGAAGGAATGTTTAACTTTATAGCTCTTCTTGGTCACTCTCCCAAAACTGAAACAGAAGTTTTAAATGAAGAAGAACTTATAAAAACATTTGATGTAGACCGTTTATCAAAATCACCATCAACTTTTGATCGTTCTAAATTAGCATTTTTAAACACTCAACATATTAAAAATTTAGATGAGGATGAATTAATCGAGCTCTGCATGCCTCATTTAATTGATGCAGATATATTAGTAGGAAAAAGTGTTAACTTTACATCGCAATTAGTTGCGTTATTTGCTGATAGATTGACACATGGTAGTGAAATTGTAGATTTATATGATGAGTTTTTTGCCGAAGAGTTAGAAGCAGAAGATGATGCTCTCGTATTTTTACAGTCTAATTCAGCTCAAAATAAAACTACCTTAGAAATACTGAGCGAAGAATTAACTAAAATCGAAGAATTTAATCCGCAAAACATTAAATCTGCGATAAATGCAACTGGAAAAACTGCTGGAGTAAAAGGGAAGAATTTATTTATGCCATGTCGTATCGGTGTAAGTGGCATGATGCACGGACCAGATTTACCTGCATTTATCACAATTCTTGGCAAAGAAGAAGCGATAAAGCGTATAGATTCAATCTTAAAGGGGTTATAATTATATGGCAACAGGATACTTACTTATTTTAATTGGAACCATAATTGCCGCAACATTTGCATTTCCGATTCCATTTATCCAAGGTATACTTGATATATTTTCTACATTTTCATTGTGGGGTTACGTAATGATTGGAATCGGTATGAGATATTTACCGATTTCAAAAAAAGAAATGATAACTGCTTTTAAATTTAATAGCGGAGTCATTTTTACAATGATGGCAATATCTTGGTTACCAAGAATATTACCTAGTTTTATCCCAATGGATGGAAGTTTCATTGTCGTATTAATGTTGCTATATCAGATATTTTCTATCGGATTATACTTTTGGCTCTTTAAAGCCGAATATATGTGGAGTCCACATGCTAGTAAAAGACTACATTTATTAATGTACAGTGGAGTAGGTATCATCTATTTTCTTTTATTTTTCATTCCAAGTCTGTTTGTTATATTTAGAATTCAAAATATAGCAATGATGCTTTCATGGTTTCAAATGACGGTTGTACTATTTAGTCGTTATCCTCTTTCACCAGTCGGTATGATTGGAAATTTATTTACATTTTTTAATATTCTTTATTACGCATTCTTATTTTACATAATCATAAAATTATATTCAGACGCAAGAGGAACACAACCCGGTTTTAAACGCTGGGGTTAAAAAAAAGATGAAACACTCACAGGCAAATTTGGGCGTTTCATTTTTAATCACTAGCCTTGAATATCTCAACATATTTATTGTATAAAGAATTTTTTAGTTCATCACTCATACCAGTATACATCGCATTATGATCTGGTGCGATACCACGATAACTATTAATAATTTTCCTATCTTTCAAGTGAACTATCTGAGGAACATAAATGTGCGGCTCAATCTTTTCAACGTTTAACTCCATCTCGATATGTTCATCAAGCCAACGTGCCATCTGAGTATCAAGAGCTAGCCAATCCTCATTTCTAAGCTCAGGAGCACGATTGATATAATATATATCAGTATCAGTATCAAGAGAAGCCTGATTTAACACACCAATTGCAGACTGACACCACGGACAACTCGAAAAACCAAAAAATAAAATCCCATCAAAATCATCACTATCAATAAGTAAAAGCGCATCATACATATTAACTTCATAAAAACGGTGGGGCTTATCGACTCCAAACAAAGACATATCCGCTAAACGAAAACTATTTTCAAATTTTGTTAATTTATTCTGACTCATAAAACACCTCAATAGTTATGATACGATTATTATAACCTAGTACTACTTAATTAAACCAAGGACATTTTCAATATCTTGAAATTGTTAAAAATTAACAGATTTGGTTAATATAAAAAATCCCCATCTCACTCCAAGCTGAACTTTAAAAGGAGAGTGTAACGACTTGTTTACCGAAGATCAACAAAAATACAACCTAATGATTTTGAAAATTGATTCATCTATGACATTGAAAAGTTTATTAAAAACGACACTTCAAATTTCAGAAAATTCATTATTGAAACTAAAAAAAAATAAGAAAGTCACAATTAATAATGAAGCTATAAACTTTGGAGCCGTTTTAAAAAAAGGTGATGTTGTAAAAATCTATCTTAGTGAACAAGCTTCAGACTTTGAACCACAAAATCTTGATTTAGAGGTAGTATACGAAGATTATGATGTTTTAATTATAAATAAAAATGCGTTTTACGTCGTTCATCCTACTAAAAGTCATAAATCTAACACGATCGCTAACGGAGTGACATACTATTTAGAAAGTAAAAACGAATCAATTCATGTTAGATTTATAAATAGACTTGATATGAACACATCTGGTTTAGTAATTGTTGCCAAAAATACCTTTTCACATCAACAAATTGGCCTTGACATGAAAAATGAATTAGTGATTAAAAAATACATCGCTGTTGTTCATGGAGTAGTTAAAAATGAAATGGGCCTAATTGACGAACCGATTTATCGTGATACAAAAACTTCAATCAAAAGTATAATCGATGAAAAAGGTTTACCTTCTCAAACAAAATATCAGGTTGTGAGTAGGTTAAAAAATGCGACAGTTCTTGAATTAGAATTATTAACGGGCCGAACGCATCAAATTCGTCTTCACTTAGCGCATATTGGTCATGGAATTATTGGAGATGAACTTTATGGATATCCTGATGCCTCACTTATTCATCGCCAAGCGCTTCATGCATATCTACTCGAGTTTAAACAGCCACGTACGAAAAAAAACATCAAAGTAACTACGGTAATCCCTGATGATATGGAAAAATTGATAAAGAAACTTGAAGTAGAATAAAATTGAATATAAAATACAAGGTACAAATTTGAAAATGATTTGTCCTTTTTTATTATTAACCTGTTTTTTTGATTTCTTGGTTTATTTGATAATTCTGAATGTTTGTGTTAATTTACTATACAAGTAATGTCATTAAAACGTAAATCTTCGCGTAAAATATAACTAAAGTTCACGAAAAAGAAGGTTTTGAAAATGTTAAACAATTGCAAATTAGTCGAGGGCATTTTAGAGAAATTAACGAAGGAAAATAAGGAATATTTTGAAGATTTCGTAAGATATATCAGAAAAAATACGTTTTATTTAAAAGATGGGACAGCTGAGGAAATGTTGCAAGAAGTGGGACAAGATATTTTACTGGCGCAATCTGATGGGATGAACGCCCAGACGTTTTTTGGTAAAAATCCTCAGGAAATTGCTGACATTATGCTAGCAGACATGAATGTTGATTCAAATAAACGTTA
>JGI24703J35330_11748686_pt1 | contig 25011 bp, 17 predicted proteins | sample TergutNt197P1_FD_35330 | JGI IMG/M metagenome (IMG submission 35330)
TCGGCCCCGGACGGTACAGCGAAATCCCCGCCGTCAAATCCTCCAAGCTCTGCGGTTGCAACTCCCGCATAAACGATGTCATACCACCGCTCTCCAGCTGAAAAACTCCACTTGTTTTGCCTGCCGAAATCATATCATACACCTTAGGGTCATCATAACCATATGGCCAGTTATGCACATCTACGTCCAAACCTTTGCCGCGTTTTACCTCTTCTGCCGCAATACGCAGTACGGTAAGTGTACGCAGTCCGAGAAAGTCCATTTTTAACAAGCCCAGCTCTTCACAGGTTCCCATAGGAAACTGCGTGGTGACAACGCCGTCATTGAGGTTGAGCGGCACATATTCCAGCACAGGCTTGTCACAAATTACAACCCCCGCCGCATGTGTACCCGCATGACGAGAAAGCCCTTCCAGTCTAAGGCTCATATCCAAAAGCTTGCGTGTATCTTCTTCATCATCATAAGCTGACTTTAGCTCCGCATTTACCTGCATCGCCTTTGTCAGTGTCATGCCAAGGTCTGCGGGTATCATCTTTGCTACACGGTCAACATCAGAATATGGCATAGCCAGCGCACGTCCCACATCCCGCGTGACAGCCTTCGCCTTCATCGTTCCAAATGTGATAATCTGTGCCACATGGTCTGCACCGTATTTTTCGATTACATAATCAATGACTTCCTGCCGCCGTTCGTAGCAAAAATCAATATCAAAGTCGGGCATGGACACCCGCTCAGGATTTAAAAACCTCTCAAACAGCAGATTATACGGTATGGGGTCTACGTCCGTAATCCGCAAAACATATGCTACGATGCTGCCCGCACCCGACCCACGCCCGGGGCCTACCATAATCAAATTTTCTCTCGCATATCGTATAAAATCCCATACAATCAAAAAATATTCCACAAAGCCCATGTCACGTATAATCCCAAGCTCAAAATCCAATCGCTCATGATAGGTCGTGAGGTCATCGACTGTAGAGTAGCGGCTTTCCAATCCTGCCCTGCACTGCTTTTGCAGATATTCAAAAGCCCCGCCCCCATCAGGAACGACAAAAATGGGCAGTTTATACTCATTAAATTTAATGTCAATACTACAACGCTCTGCGATGAGTTGTGTGTTTTCTAAAGCTTGTGGTATATGCGAAAAATGCCTGTGCATTTCCTCCGGCGTTTTCAAATAAAACTGGTCAACGCTCATGCTCATGCGGTTTTCGTCCAAAACGGTTTTGCCCGTCTGCACGCATAACAAAATATCCTGTGCCTCTGCATCACTTTTGTCAATATAATGCACGTCATTAGTCGAAACAAGCGGCAAGCCTGTTTCGTTTGCCAGCCTGATGAGCATATTATTAGCCTGTGTCTGCTCGGGAATGCCATTTTCTTGGATTTCCAAAAAGAAATTGCCCTCGCCAAAAATTTCGCTGTATAGCAGAGCCTTTTCTTTGCCTCGCTCATATCCATAGTCCAAAAGCGGGCTTGCTACCACCCCGGAAATACAGGCACTAAGCGCGATTAGCCCCTTAGAATACTGTCTCAAAATCTCAACGTCCACACGGGGTTTATAATAAAATCCTTCCGTAAACCCAAGGGAAACAAGTTTTATGAGATTATGATAGCCCTCCATATTTTCTGCCAAAAGCACAAGATGATGATAAGTACCTTCCTCACGTCTCTCCTTCACAAAACGCGAAGTAGGCGCGACATAAACCTCACAGCCCAAAATCGGCTTTAGCCCCACCCGTTCACATGCCTTATAAAAATCAATGACCCCATACATAACCCCATGGTCGGTAATCGCAAGCGACTCCATACCCATCTCGCGAGTACGTTTCGTAAGCTCACCAATCTTGGCCGCGCCATCGAGCAGACTATACTCCGTATGGACATGCAAATGAGTGAAGGGATGCATAGTCAAGCCTCCAGTTCACTCTCTACTTTTGCCAACATTGCGATGTAGTTTTCCCTCTTATCCCGTTCTGCTTTGATAAGTGCTTCGGGGGCTTTTGCAGTAAAGCCCTCATTGGATAACTTGCTATCTATGCGTGCGATTTCTTGCTGCAATTTTTTCTGTTCGCGGCTTAGTCTTGCGCGTTCTTTTTCCGCATCTACGAGTGAATCAAGGGGTAGATAAATCGTTGCACCCGATACTACAACAGAAACCGCATTCTTTGGGGGGGTGTCTGTGAGTTCTACACTTATCGCACCGCATAGTAAAGCGATAGCGGCTTTTGTTTCTTCAAAAAGGGCAGTGGATTCATCGTCGGCGGGGATGATTTGTACCGCTATTTTTTGAGAAGGCGGGACTTGCTTTTCTGTACGAACTGCACGAACTGCACGGACGGCTTCCTTTATGCGTTCGATGCATTTTTCGGCCTCCGGGTCTACTTCGTCTGCGCGGTAAAAAGGCCATGCAGAGCGCATTATTGTTGGGCTTGCTATATCATCGCCCTCTGTTAATGGCATCCCCATAGCATTACAAAGTGCGATATGCAAATCCTCTGTAATAAATGGAGTAAACGGATGCAAGAGCCTTACCACACTTGCCAACACAAGCGATAATGTAAACTGTGCATCATTGCGCGACTCCTGCGCCGCGATGTTGCCGTCTTTTCCGCCATACAAGCGCGGCTTTACCATCTCTACATACCAGTCACAAAACTCGTCCCATACGAAATCGACGATTTTTTGTGCCGCGAGACCAAGCTCGTGTGCCTCCAGTTTTTCGGTTACTTCATGTGTGAGGCGAGTAAGGCGCGATGCAATCCATCTATCTTCTACAGGAAAACCGATAAGCACCCCGGGTGTGTCTGAGCTTGCATAATCCTTGGCAGAAAGCCCCTCAAGATTCATCATTACAAAGCGCGTGGCGTTCCAGAGTTTGTTCAAGAAATTGCGTGCAGGTTCGAGCCTCTCACGGAAAAAGCGTGTGTCATTGTCCACGGCATTTCCACTTACCAGCATAAGCCGCAACACATCCGCACCAAATTCATCTATGATTTCCAATGGGTCTATGCCGTTGCCGAGAGACTTTGACATCTTGCGCCCGAGTTCATCTTGCACCGTACCATTGATAAAAACATCTTTGAACGGCAATTCGCCCATGAATTTTTCGCCCATAAAAACCATACGTGCAACCCAGTGGAAAATAATACCCCTGTCAGTGACAAGCACGTCTGTAGGATAAAATTTTTTTAAATCTGCTGTTTTTCCAGGCCATCCTAGTGTAGAAAATGGCCACAGCGCGGACGAAAACCATGTATCAAACACATCAGGGTCTTGTATGAGGCTTGTATCGCCGCAGGTTGAACATTTTTCGGGTGTTGTCTTTGACACAGTGATATGCCCGTTTGTACAATAATATGCAGGAATCCTATGACCCCACCATAGCTGACGCGAAATGCACCAGTCGCGTATGTTTTCCAGCCAGTTGCTATAGATTTTGCCAAAACGCTCACGGTTAAATTTTAGCTTACCGTTTTTATACGCATCCAAGGCGGGCTTTGCCAACTCTTCCATTTTTACAAACCACTGTAACTTCATCAGAGGCTCTACGATGATGCCGCAGCGGTCATGCTCACCCACAGAATGAGTAATCTCCACGGTTTTTATAAAAAGCCCAAGCTCTGTCATCTTTTCAGTTATTTTTTTGCGTGCATCTTTTCGTGCGAGACCCTCGTATTCTGCACCGCCGTTTTTATTAATCGTGCCGTCATCATTTAGCATATTAATCCTCGGCAAGTCGTGGCGCAAACCCACCTCAAAATCATTTGGGTCGTGAGCGGGTGTAATTTTTACTGCACCTGTGCCAAACTCTGGGTCTACATAATCATCAGCGATTATCGGAATCTCACGGTTACACATGGGGATGTATGCCTTTTTTCCAACCAATGCCGCGTATCGCTCATCTTTAGGATTAACCGCAATCGCAGTGTCTCCCAGCATGGTCTCGGGTCTTGATGTGGCAAATGAAATGTAACTCCCTTCTTGTCCTACTACAGGGTATTTAAAATGCCATAAATGGCTCTGTCTCTCCTCATGTTCTACCTCTGCATCAGAAATAGAAGTCCCGCATTTAACACACCAGTTAACAAGCCGTTCACCGCGATAAATAAGGCCTTCGTTATATAGACGCACAAAGACTTCCAGAACAGCGTCAGAAAGCCCATCATCCATTGTAAATCTCTGTCTGTCCCAGTCACAGGACGAGCCGAGTTTTTTTAGCTGGTTAATAATCTCTCCGCCATATATGTCATTCCATTCCCAGAGTTTTTCTAAAAAGCCTTCGCGTCCGAGGCTATCTTTAGTAATCCCCTGTTTGGCAAGCTCCTTCATAACAACAACTTCGGTAGCTATGGCTGCATGGTCCGTCCCCGGCACCCAAAGAGCCTCAAATCCCTGCATTCTCTTAAATCGAATAAGTATATCCTGGATTGTATTATTAAGTGCGTGTCCCATATGCAATTTGGCGGTGATGTTTGGTGGTGGTATCATGATGGTGTAAGGCGTTCTATCAGAAGAAACATCGGCACGGAAATAACCCTTCTCCATCCACCTTTCATAAATACCCCTTTCCCTATTTTTGTCGTATGTTTTAGGTATGTCCATTTGAATCCTCCCGATATTGTTCTTGGTTCTCGATATTTTTGACTATCTCTTGTGCCACATCGCTCAACCCCTCTTCACCCTCTGCAAACAGCTCGAAGAGCTTCCAAATCGGGCGTTCTTCGGGTTCTTCGTCGGGTTTGTCTTGGGTGGCAAATAGTTTTTGTGCTTCGTTCATATAGGCCTCTATGATGCCTGCAATTGTTGTACTTTGGTCGGTTTGGTTAAGGGCTGTGAGAGCTTCCCAAATTTCTTCGTGACGCTTGTCTAGGTCGAGCAGGGTGCGTTCCGACACCTCTTTCTCAGAGAGCAGTTCTTTGAAGCTACGGCGTTTATCCTCTAGGTTGATTGTTTTTGCAAAGCCTTCGACAGTGGATTTTACGCCGCCGAGCTTTTTTTCACGCAGGAAGCGTTCTATTCCTGTTTCTGTTTCGTACATAAGGCTACGGACGGTATCTATGCGATTGGCGAGATGTCGATAGCTTTCCAAGTCATTAAGGTTGTTTTCCAAGGTGCGTGAATTTTGGGCTTTGTATTTTTTATAACAATAGCGCAAAAAATTTGTGTAATAGGCATAGACCACAGATTTTTTGTTAAGAAGCTCTATTGCACGCTGCTGTTTTTTTCCATTTGTTTTAATTTCGCGCAGGACTCGGTATCGAAAGATATTTATAACAGTAACAAATGCCATGGCGAGTATTACAAGGATGAATGTGGGGATGATTATGGGGAAATATACATCAGAAAATTCGAGAGCAACGAGGGTGAGTGCAACAATACCAAAAACACCGAGAGTGACCATAGTAAATTGGCGTATAAATTTCATGCTTTTTTGCATGTCCTCCCTCTCGAAGATGAGTTCTTCTTTTTCACCCGTGAGGTAGCCTATATCCATACGGAGGGCGCGCTGGTGCTTTTCTGCATCCTTTATAGACCCCATTGCTTGCCAAGCATCGTCGGCGAGGGACTCGATTTCTGTGAGGGAGCTGTCATAGTCCGTTAGTTTTTCCAGCAGAACGGAACGCTCTCCCGCGAGTGTGACAAAACGCTCCAGCATTCTCTTCAGATTATCTATTTCTTCGTCTGTGAGTGCTATAAAAGCATCCAGTTCGGAGAGTTGCAATGTTAAGACATTTAGACGCTTGCTTGCTTTTAGGCGTTGCATGGCAACTCGGAGTGCATCGTCACAGAGTGTTGCGGCTTGACGTATTACGAGATAATCAGGGTCAGACTTGTCCAGCTCATAGTAATAATGCTTGAATTTTGAGAAGGCCTCTGTATCAGCGGCATTTGTTAATTCTTTTTTTCTAACGCCAAAAAGCCGTCTAAAAAAACGGCCCGCATTACGAAAAAATCCGACTTTTTCTACAGGAATTTCTTCGAAAAATTCATCTATCATAGCCTCGTTATAGGGCATGGTGGGACGCGATTTCATCAGCGGCTTCTACCTTTCAAAATCTCGGTATAAAAGACTTGGTTGTATGCCCTTATTGTTCTGATATTTGCCGGAAATATACGGCTCATAATCACCCTCGATGGAGTGATAGTATATTTGGCATATTTCGACACCCGCATATACACGGATGGGCTGTACGCAGTGTATCTCCAGCGTCCAATAGCCTTTAAATCCAATGTCACCAAAACCGGCACATACATGTACATAAAGCCCAAGGCGGCCTACACTGCTACGCCCCTCCAACATGGGGACATATTTGTCGGTTTCGGTATATTCCTGCGTGCGCCCGAGATACAAGGTGCCTGGTTGCAAGACAAATCCCTCTTCTGGGATGAGGATTGTCTGTGTATCATTTTGCTTTTTCATGTCCAACTCGTGAGATTTGTATACCACAAGTTCGTTATGCAAGGTGAGATTGTAGCTGTTTGGATTAATACGGCCGTCGTCATAGGGGGTGATTATGATTTCTTTCCCCATCTTATCCCTTATTGTTTTTCCTGACAAAATCATCGGTGTTTCCCCCTTATATTTTTAACAAGCTCATTATAAACAGTAGGAAGAATTGCGTCAAATAAGTACAGTCTCTGTATGAAGTGTTGACCGTGGCACGCAATAAATGTATTCTCCTTTGGGAACGAGGGGATTTTTATGGCAAATTTAAAATTTATTTTGCAATATATTTTAAAGCCGCGTGCTACGGGTGCAATTTTGCCGAGTTCGAGGTTTTTAGCTCGCAAAATGGTAGAAGGCATTGACTTTGCAAATGTAAACTGCATCGTAGAATACGGCCCGGGTACAGGGGTGTTTACAGAAAAAGTACTTGCCGCAAGACGCAAAAATACTACAATTTTGCTGTTGGAACGTAATATTGACTTCTGTCAAATCCTGAATGCGAAATACAAAAACGAAAAAGACCTCCACATAATAAATGACAGTGCCGAAAATATCGGTAAATATCTGAGCGAATACGGCTTAGGGCAGGCAGATTACATTATATCCGGATTGCCATTTGCCAGTTTGACGCAGGAGGTTTCCCGAAATATTCTTGAGCAGACGGTAAAATTTCTTTCTCACAAGGGTTGTTTTATTACATTCCAATATACTTTGCTTAAAATGGATTTCTTTTTGCAATTCTTTTCTGCATATACAAAAAAACGAGAAATGCGCAATATCCCACCTGCGTATGTTCTTGCATTTAGGAGGGCTTCCAATGAAATATCGTGAGGATAAAATAAGCGGCAACATGTTATCCATCTTGGGCATGGGTTGTATGCGGTTTCCACAGGTAGGCGGCGAGGCAGAGAGGACTGTTTTAAAGGCCATCGAAGGCGGGGTCAATTTTTTTGATACCGCGTATATATATCCTGGCAGTGAAAAAACACTCGGCGGGATTTTGGCCAAGCATAACAAGCGTAGCGAGGTTTTTATTGCTACAAAGATGCCTATTGGTATGTGCAAAAAATACGAGGATTTTGACAAATTTTTTGATGAACAATTGTACAGGCTGCAAACAGACTATGTGGATTATTACTTTATGCACAACATAATCAACATGGCGCAGTGGGATGATGTGCTTGCGCTTGGGATTGAAAAATGGGTTACGGAAAAAAAGGCGGCGGGCAAGATACGACGGATTGGGTTTTCGTATCATGGGTCGGGTGAAGAGTTTCCGCGTGTGCTTGATTCTTTTGATTGGGAGTTTTGCATGATCCAATACAATTATTATGACGAAAATTATCAGGCGGGCAAGAATGGACTAAAGGCGGCCGCAAGTCGTGGGTTGCCTATATTCATCATGGAGCCGCTACTAGGCGGAAAACTCGCTGCGGGCCTACCGCCAAAAGCCGAGGCGATTTTTAAAGCTTACGACGCAAATAAGACCCCTGCGGAGTGGGCATTGCAATGGGTCTGGAATCATACGGAGGCGACAGTTGTGCTTAGTGGGATGACAAATGCGGGACAAGCGGAGGCCAACATGAAGGCGGCTTCAAGCTTTGTGCCTCTCAGCGAAGCGGAATTGGCCTCATATACCGATGTAGTCGATGTGTTTAGAGAGTCGTTTAAGGTGAGGTGTACCAGTTGCAACTACTGTCTGCCCTGCCCAAAAAATATTGATATACCTGCGCGGCTTTCTGCCTACAATGCGAGTTATGCACAAGGATACTTCGCAGGGTTGGTCATGTACTTTACAGGAATGGGAATCATGAACAAGACCCCCATCTGGATAAATTCATGCAACAACTGCGGAAAATGTGAAAAAGATTGCCCGCAAGGGATTGAGATTAGAAAAGAGCTGAAAAAGGTGGGGCGGCGGCTGGAGCCGCGTGTACTGCGGGGTCTGATTCGGGTAGTTAAGTTTATTGTCAACCTCAGAAAACCCTAGCTTTCGGAGGTCGACTATTTTATTTCTCCCTTTAAAATAACAACACCGAGAGGTGGCAATTTTATGGGTATGCTATGCTCCCTGCCGTCGCATAGATGCTCTTCGGAGTGCAGGTCGCCCGGGTTTGTAATTCCGCTGCCGCCGTATTTAGCGTCGTCGGAGTTCATTATTTCGATATATTTACCCTGTATGGGCAGGCCTACACGATAGTCCATATGTGGACATGGCGTAAAATTACATATAAAGATGAGGAACTCATATGCCGAGCCGAGTTTTTCTTGGTCAGTTTTGCTACGGCGTTTCTTTTCTGCTGTGCGTTGGAAGGAAATGATACTGCGTTCGTAGTCATTGCAGTTTATCCATGAGAAGCCGCCGCCATCAAAGTCGTTTTGCCAAAATGCTTTTTCTTTCAGATATAGATGGTTTAGGTCACGGACATATTCTTTCATCTTGCGGTGATGTTCATATTCGTCAAGCAAAAACCAGTCCAGCGTACGTGCCTCGCTCCATTCATCAAACTGCGCAAACTCACCACCCATGAAGAGGAGCTTTTTGCCTGGGTGTCCCATCATGTAGCCATATGCAGAGCGCAAATTCGCCATCTTTTGCCATGTATCGCCGGGCATCTTGTTTACGAGTGAGCATTTGCCATGTACGACTTCGTCATGGGAGAGTACGAGTACGTACTTTTCGGAATAGGCGTACACCATGCTAAAAGTGAGCGTGTGGTGGTGGTGACGGCGGTATACACTGTCCTTGGACATGTACTCAAGGAAGTCATTCATCCATCCCATATTCCATTTCAGTGAGAAGCCTAGTCCATCATGCTCCGTGGGGCGAGTAACACCTGTCCACGCTGTGGATTCTTCTGCCACCATGAGAATATTGGGATGCTTGCCGTTTATGATGGAGTTCATATGTTTCATAAATTCTACGGCTTCGTGGTTTTCGCGGCCGCCGTATTCGTTGGGTACCCATTGACCAAACTGCTTTCCATAGTCGAGATACAACATGGAGGCAACAGCATCCACGCGCAAGCCATCGAGATGGTATTTGTCAATCCAAAAGAGTGCGTTTGCAATCAGGAAGTTTTTGACTTCATTGCGTCCGTAGTTGAATATGAGTGTACCCCAGTCAGGATGCTCGCCTTGGCGTGGGTCTTCATGTTCATATAGGCGTGTGCCGTCAAACCACGCAAGCCCATGAGCGTCTTTTGGAAAATGGGCAGGAACCCAGTCCATAATTACTCCTATGTCGTTTTGGTGACAGGCATCCACAAATGCCATAAACTCGTGTGGACTACCATAGCGGCTGGTGGTGGCGTAGTAGCCCGTCACCTGATAACCCCACGAGCCGTCAAAAGGATACTCTGTGATAGGCATTAGCTCTATGTGTGTGTAGCCCATGTCTTTTACATATGGAATCAGCTCTGTAGTGAGTTCCGGCCAGCTAAGGAAACGCCAATCGTCGTCAGCCTTTTTGCGCCAGCTGCCCGCGTGCAGTTCGTATATGTTAACGGGGCCTTCGAGCGGGTCCTTTTTCGTGCGATTGCCAATCCATTTATCGTCGTTCCATTTATAACCTTCGATGTCATACACCATGGAGGCAGTGTTTGGGCGCAATTCGCCAAAAAAAGCATATGGGTCGGATTTGTGAAAAAATCCACCTGTATGCGAAGAAATTTCGAATTTATATTTATCGTAGTTGGCCAAATCCGGAATGAAGAGTTCCCACACTCCGCTACCGCCGAGCGAACGCATTGGGTGCCTTAGTCCATTCCATGCATTAAAGTCGCCGACTACGCTGATACGCTTTGCATTAGGAGCCCACACGCCAAAGAGTACGCCATCTATGCCATCCACGGAGGTTTTTGTCGCGCCGAGTTTGTTGAAAATTTCATAATGTGTGCCTTGGCCAAAGAGATGTAAGTCCATGTCAGAGATGAGCGGTGTGAAACTGTAGGAGTCCCATGCCTCCCATGTATGACCGTCGTGAGCGGTATAGCGTAGTTTGTAGCGATAATGTGTTTGTTTGGGAAGGCTTATGTTAAAGAATCCCATTGTATGTTCTAGTGTCATTTCGTGTTTTATGCTTGGCTTTTTCGGGTCGAAAACTTCGATTTTTACTGCACCGGGGCAGAACGCCCGTACTACCGTGTAGTCTTTTTTCTCGAAAGTAACGTCATGCATCCCCAATACATGATGTGGGTCGGCGTGTTCGCCGTTTACGATTTGCATTAACTCGTGCATGTTGGTAGTAACCACTGCTACCACTCCCTCATAATTTGTATCTTTGACAGATTCTTAAACTTTGTCAAATATATCATACAAGTTAATTCTTGACAAATAAAAAAGTATCACATACAATACATATATGTGATAATAATAAAGAGGAGGCCATTATGTCAAAAATCTACAACAGCCTTACAGACCTTGTGGGTAAGACCCCGCTTCTCAGGCTGAATAATTACGAAGCGGTGGCGAAAACAAAAGCCGCTATTATTGCAAAGCTGGAATACTATAACCCCGCGGGTAGCGTAAAAGACCGTATTGCAAAGGCAATGGTTGATGATGCCGAAGCTAGAGGGCTACTCACGCCACAGTCAGTCATCATTGAGCCGACCAGCGGAAACACGGGAATAGGACTCTCTGCGGTAGCGGCGGCACGTGGATATAAAGTAATCCTCACCATGCCCGAAACAATGAGTGTAGAGCGACGCAACCTATTAAAAGCCTTAGGCGCAGAGCTTGTCTTGACGGAAGGTGCGAAGGGCATGAAGGGTGCAATCGCAAAAGCCGAAGAGTTGGCGGCAAATACGCCGCATTCATTCATTCCCGGCCAGTTTGAAAATCCCGCAAACCCCGCCGTGCATAAGGCAACCACAGGGCCTGAAATTTGGGAGGATACAGATGGAAACGTTGACATCTTTGTATCGGGCATAGGCACAGGCGGCACAATAAGCGGCGCGGGTGGTTTTTTAAAATCGAAAAATCCAAATATAAAAATTGTGGCAGTAGAGCCTACCGATTCGCCCATACTGTCGGAGGGCAAGGCAGGGCCGCATAAAATCCAAGGGATTGGAGCGGGTTTTGTCCCCGAGACGCTCGACACAAAAATATACGACGAAATCATAACCGTAAAAAACGATGATGCTTTCGAAACAGGGCGAGCTATCGCAAAAGCAGAAGGAGTTCTCGTTGGCATTTCGTCCGGTGCGGCGGTGTGGGCGGCGACACAGCTTGCACTGCGCCCCGAAAACGATGGCAAAAACATCGTGGTGATTTTGCCTGATACGGGCGAAAGATACCTGTCTACGGCATTATTCTCATGAAAATTTCGTCTAAAGGTTGTTATGCCCTTGCCGCTCTTACCGAGATGGCATTAAACGCGGACGTGTCGCCCGTTGCAGTTGCAACCATTGCGCAGAAGTTAGAAATTTCCAAGATTTATTTGGAGCAGGTTTTTGGCTTGTTGAAAAAGGGTGGGGTGCTGGTTGCTACCAAAGGGGCGCAGGGTGGGTATGCCTTGCGCGAGAAACCTTCTGACATAACAGTTTATGATATTTTACAACCCATTGAGCAGGGGCTTTTTGAGACCCCTCCGCCTCAGCCTTTTTTGGCAGTTAACAAACTGGTTTTTGAGCCGCTAAATACAAATACAATCGCATTCTTAAAATCAATTTCGCTGGAGGACATCGCCACAGAGGCTCGTAGCAGCGGAGATGGGGGCATGTATTTTATATGAAAATAACTACAAAATGTATACATGGAAGCTCGAAAAAATACGACACAACAGGGGCAGTCAGTGTGCCGATTTTTCAGACGGCGACCTTTACGCATCCGGGTGTGGAGCAAAGCACAGGCTACGACTACAGTCGTCTGCAAAACCCAACACGCGAGCATCTGGAAAACCTGCTGGCGACATTGGAAGGGGGCGTAGATGCTCTTGCTTTCTCCAGCGGAATGTCTGCTACATCGGCGTTTATGGAAATGTTTTCGCCGGGCGACCATATCATCGCTTCGGATGATTTGTATGGTGGCTCTATCCGCCTCTTTGAGCATATCTCTGGCAAGAACGGCATACTCGTCTCATTTGTAAACACAAGCGATATAAAGCAAATCGAAAACGCTATGCGCCTACAGACCAAAGCGGTTTTTGTAGAAACTCCGACAAACCCCATGTTACAGGTGGCGGATATTGCCGCTGTGGCTAGGTTTGCCTCTGCGCATGGTATTTTGTTTGCCGTGGACAACACCTTTCTCACGCCGTATTTTCAGCAACCTCTCGCGCTCGGTGCGGATGTGGTAATACACAGCGGAACCAAATATCTCGGTGGTCACAATGATACACTCGCAGGATTTTTGGTCACAAGCCGCAACGATATTTCGGAGAAATTGCGCTTTATACAAAAGACAACGGGCGCATGTCTTTCACCGTTTGATAGTTGGCTTTTAATACGCGGAATAAAAACACTTGCCGTCCGTCTTAGGCAACAAGAAAAAACCGCACTTTTGCTTGCCAAGTGGTTGCAGTCTCATCCGAGGGTTAAGGCTGTACACTACATCGGACTAGACTCGCATCCTTCTTATGAACTTAGCAAAACCCAAGCGAGCGGCTTTGGCGGAATGATTTCATTTAACGTAGAAAACGAAGCAATCGCAAGACAAATATTAGAAAATGTGTGCCTTATTGGCTACGCAGAAAGCCTTGGTGGAGTAGAGACTCTCATCACCTATCCCTATCTGCAAACCCACGCCGATGTACCCGAAGAGCAACGCCGCGCAAAGGGCATAAACAAAACCCTACTGCGCTTGTCAGTAGGGCTTGAGGATGCTAATGATTTAATTGAAGATTTGGATAAGGCCTTTAGTCCATAGGAGTAATCTGTAAAACCCAACCTGCTTGGATATTGTTTGGGTTTGTGATGCCGTTTACGTTTTGGATATGAGCTACGGTTGCAGGGTCTTGGTTGCCAAAATATCGTTGGGCGATTCTGTTTAAGCTTTCTCCTGCCAAGATAGTATGCGTCGTGGGCAATCCTGTGTCCGGCGGCGAGGTTTGGGTCGGTGTTTCTGTAATGCCTCCGGGGCGAGTACCATCTTCATCAGGTGGTGGTGCCGGTTGGCGAGGGTCGTGACCCAGCTCACGCAACATATTTTCAAATTCGTCGCGGTCGGCTTCTGCACTGTCGCGCTCGGCTTGCAATCCGGCAATTGTTGTCCTTGTGCTTGTATCCAAGCGATTCATCTCTTGCTCATGGGAGGCAATCGCTTCCTGTGCCTCGTTATATCTGCTTCTGAATGACAGCATCTGTACGGTGATAATCGCAAACAGCACAACGATGAGGATAGCTGCACCCACTATTATAATCCTGAGCGGACTTATTACTTCCGAGTCACGGTAGTCGTCTCGCATACGGTTTGTGCGTACATCGCTACGACCTGCACGCGGCGGGCGATTAGGGTTGCGTGGCGGCGAAACCAGCTCGCCGGAAAATCTCCTGCGGAAGTTGTCCAGATTGTCCTCGGATGTATGCTCTTCTGTATTGCGGTCATGACGCTCCTGTCTCTCACTTCGTACTTGCCTCTCGTCGCGCTCTATGCGTGGCCTTCTGCCTGTATCGCGGATTTGTCTTTCTGTCGGCACATTTACTCGCACTGCCGGTCTGGGCGCAGGGTTGCGTCGTCTTTCGCGACGCTCTCGCCTTTCGTCATAATTATCCTCCGGTGCGGAGCTGTGTAACAGGCGTGTTGTGGCATTTTCTCTTCTTCTTTGCCTGTCTGCTACAGGTTCTTCTCGTGGGTCGTCATCCTCCCAGTTGGGTGGTAGTTCCACATCTTCTAAATCCTCCGTGGGCGGCTTTTTAAAACGCTCACGTTTTTTTGTGGGATTCCTGTCAAAGCCCGACACAAACGCGCTCTTTATCGGCGGCGGGCCGTCTTCCTCTTCATCTTCTTCATCAAAAAGACGCCCTACCGCAGCGCGTGAAAGCTCCTCGCTGTAGTATGCGTCTGTTTTTTCTTCGTTATCGGTTGGCATATTTCTGTAATCGTTCATTGTCCTGTCTCCCTCAACAGAGTACGCACTTTGCAATGTCCTAATTGTAGCTTTTTTACAAAAATGTGTCAACATTTGCGCTAAATTGTAATTACAACTATGTCCATCAGCTCCTTCGCGACCTCTTCGCTAAAGACATTTGCCGATATTATATCGGATATGCGGTTTTTTATTGCGGTTATATCCGTGATGCTTGTTTGTTTTGGGAGATTTTTTAGTGCAGAGATTTGGTCATCACAGACTTTTCTTTTTTCTATAAGCTCTTGTTTTGTGATTTCTCCGTCTATACGGAGTTCTATCAGATAGTCCAGTCGGGATTTTATTTTTTTTATTTTTTGTTCGTTTGTGTGTATTGGGGTGGTAAGGATGGCTTGCAATATATCCGAAGTGATTCTTTCATATGGTTGCAAATCATTACATAACGTGGCTAATATTTTTAAAAATTTTGCTTCGATTATCTTTTGCGGTAGCATTTTTGCATTGCATTCCTTTTTGATTGCCGAAGCACAAAGCCACCGTTTTTGTTTTTTTGTGCTTCGACTCACGAGTACACTGTCGCAGAGTGGGCATTTTAACTTGCCCGAGAAAGCGTAGCGGTTTGTGTAGCGTGTGTTTGACTTTTTTGCGCGGCGTGTGAGTTCTGCCCGGGCTTGTTCAAAGGTCTCACGCGGAATAATCGCAGGTAGCAAATCACGTAATGTGACAAGCTCCTCTTCGCCCTTGTTTCGTTTCGTTTTATGTGTAAGAAAGTCGGTGGTAATAAATTTTTTTTGGACCAGGTCGCCGCAGTATTTTTCATTTTTGAGGATGCGCATGATGGCGGTAGCATCCCATGTTTTTTTGCCATAGGCCGTGGGGGTGGAATCTTTCTCCAGCTCTTGGGCTATTATGTTCAGACCCTTGCCTCCGATGTATTCACTAAAAATTTTGCGTACTGTTTCGGCTTCGCGTGGGATAATCTCCAGCTTATCCTTAGAGATACGGCGATAACCCAGGGTTTTTTGGCCAAAAATTACGCCATTTTCCATGCTTCTTTTTTGTCCCCACTTTACGCGCTCTGATATTTTGCGAGCCTCTTCTTGCGCACAGCTTGCCATTATTGTCAGACGAAACTCGTCTGTGGACTCCCTTGTGTCGATGTTGTCGTTAATAAAAATTACACCCACGCCGATTTCTTTTAGCTCGCGAGTGTATTTTAAAGTGTCCATTGTATTGCGAGAAAACCTGCTTACCTCCTTTGTGAGAATTAGTTCAAAAATACCTGCATGTGCATCGCTCATCATTTTGTTAAATCCGTCGCGCCTGCGTGTGGACGTACCGGAGAGACCCTCATCCACATACATGGGCATGTACTGCCAGCCGTCGTGGGTGCTTATGTATTCGCAAAAAAACTGCTCTTGGTTTGCTAAAGAATTTTTTTGGTCAAGGCTGTCAGTGGATACTCGACAATAAGCGGTTACTTTTGTCATTTTTGCTTTATTTCCGACTTCTTTAAGGCTTGCTCCAGTTGTTTTTTGCATATCAAGCCCCTTGCATACAAGTCTTTGAGGAGTCCCTTTTTAAGGCGTTTTTCAAACGTTTTTATATCCATGTTTCATATATATTAATCTGCCTTGAAAAAATTACATTTTTGTGACATACTTTAAGAAAATGTCATGGAGTGACGCAATGGCAACCGACTTGCAAGGGGTTATACAATTTTTTAGGCAAAAGCATGGGTTTGAGCGTATTCTTGAATCTATGTTTGACCTGTTTGTACAGCATGGCAGGGCATTTGGTGCGGCGCGACTTTTCACTCCCACTACCGAAGAAGAAACTGCGATTTCGGATTTTTTTAATCGCGATTACTATGACCAAGCATTGATTAGAATCGGTTTGGCAGACTTCGAACGTCAAATGCAAAAAAATTTTAGCACGACCGTTACGCTTGAAAGTTTTTTGTCAGGATATATAGGTAAGCCCATAAAGCCACCGCAAGACAGCAAACCCAGCGCGTTTGCATATGTGGTTTTGACAGAAATTGCACCAAAATTCGAGGATACGGCGGCCGAGTCGTGGCTAAAAGAAATTTCTATACAGACACGCCGCGCATATCGACAACTGGCAGAGCAATATATAACAAGGCCGGAAAAAATCCTGAACATGATAACCACAACAGCAAAAACATATAATGACCTGGGCGACGAATACATCACTCTTGCCGAGTTTTCTAAAAAAAATATGGGTGCAGAAGATGCATTGGATTTTACAAGCCCATACGGCAAACTGTTCCTGAAAGCACTGGCTTTTAAGTTCAAGCAACCCGTCCCTGAGGCCACAGAGGACTGTATAAGCCTTCATTTGCGTGCAAAGCTGATTTCTTGTGGGTCGTTGAGCCATGTTACGATAAAACCATGCGGCAAATCAGAGGCCATCGTTTTGACTCTGGAAAATCTGCATAGTCGTTCCGATTTTAGCAACTTTGGTGACAAAATTTATATCATAGAGGATGCTTTGATTTTTTCCAAGATGCGCATGGAAGAAGGCACGGTCATCTGTCCCACAGGCGGATTAAACGCCGCATTTATGTATCTGTTGCTACAGCTGGGCGAAACCCCATTTTACTATGCCGGCAACATGACATACAAAGGGCTGGAGCAGGCTGACAAGCTGTATCTAAAATTTAAAAACTTCATCCCATGGCGATACGACCCAGAGGATTATGCTTTTATTACATCCGAGGATTTCTTTTTCCTTCCCGACGAAAAGCGCAGTCTTGCACTCCATAATGAGACCCTTGCATCATTGCTTTCTAATATAAGAAAAACAGGAAAAACGGCAAACAGTATGCCACTCGTACACAAATACGCAGACGACATCCGCCGCGGCGGGGGACAGTCGCACATTTCAACCAGGAGGTAGACATGGAAAATAAAGTAGATGTAGTAATCGGTGGAGAAATCATTACGTTAAAATCAGGTGAACAGGCTGACTACCTACAACGCATTGCGCGTTACACAGACAAAAAAATCCAAGACATAAAATCCAAAAGCGTAACTGCTGCCATAGATGACCATGTATGCAGTTTGCTAATCGCACTTAACATAGCAGACGATTATCACAAAGCCTTGGACAAGCATCAAAAACTGGATGCGGCTCATAAGGAGTTAGTCGAAGAGCGCGATAAGCTAAAAGAAGAACTGGGCAAGACAAAAAAGGAACTCGATGAGTTTGTAAAGAGTTTTGATGCAAAAAACGCGCCGGAGGCAGAAAATATTTTAACGTTGTCACCCGCAGCACCACCACAAAAACAACAGCTAAGGAAAGCACGTTAATGAGAGCGGCAGAAAAAATTGCGGCACTGCGCACCGTCATGGCAGAGCGTGGTTTGTATGCCTATCTCATCATGAGTGGCGACGCACACGCGAGTGAGTATGTAGCCGAATTTTGGAGTGGACGCGAGTGGATTAGCGGATTTACGGGGTCTAATGGGCTGGTTGTTGTGACAGCTACAGAGGCAGGTCTTTGGACAGATGGGAGATATTTTATCCAAGCGGAAAAAGAACTCGCAGGTAGTGGAATCACATTGTTTAAGATGGAAGAACCCGGTGTCCCTACTTATCAAAAATACTTGCAGGACAATATGCCCGATGGTTCAAAGCTTGGTTTCGATGGACGTACAGTGACTGCGACTTCTTTTAAGAGTATAAAATTGTTTTTGGACGAAAAAAAGATTGCTTACTCATACGACGACCTTGTCGGCGAAATCTGGAAAGACCGTCCACCGCTTCCTACAGACAAGGCTTTTCTGCACGCGCTTGAATTTGCAGGAAAAACTTCTGCCGAAAAACTGACAGAAGTCCGCGAAAAAATGAAAGAGAATAAAATACCCGCATATCTCGTAACCGCGCTGGACAGCATAGCGTGGCTTTTGAATATGCGCGGGAGCGATATTACCTATCTGCCCGTGATATATGCCTTTGTGCTGATTACACAGCGTGAGGCTTTTATTTTTGCAGATGCGGCTAAGGTCGCCGACATAGACTTGGGCGAGTTTGTCCTGCATGACTACAATGCATTGCCCGCATTCTTGAAAAATTTTGACACAAAAAATCTATACTACAATCCCAATAATACAAATGTCCTACTATGTAACGAAGGGAAAGCAATAAAACCCGCCGAGGATATTATCCCTCTTCTTAAAGCATTAAAAACCCCTCATGAGCTAAAAAACATGCGAAATGCATTCATAAAAGACGGTGTTGTGTTCGTAAAAATGTTGCATTGGCTGGACAATGTCGACATGGATACCATGCATGAAGGTACCGTTTCGGAAGTTTTGCAAAAATTTCGGCGCGAGCAGTCGCATTATTTATATGATAGCTTTAATACTATTTGCGCGTATGGCGGCAATGCTTCACAGCCACATTATCGTGCAGATGGTGCGGGTGCGGCTCTGCGTGCAGAGGGTTTTCTTATAGTAGACTCGGGCGGACAGTATCTCGACGGAACTACCGATACAACGCGCACCATCCCCCTTGGCACAATCACCACGGAAATGAAACGCGATTTTACTCTTGTGCTAAAGGGGCATATTGCATTGTCGCGTGCGGTTTTTTTGCAAGGTACAACAGGCTCCTCATTGGATATCCTTGCGCGTATTCCGCTATGGGAAAGCGGCCAAAACTATCGCCACGGTACAGGTCACGGCCTCGGATATTGCCTAAGTGTTCACGAGGGTCCGCATAATATCGCACGTACCCATAACACCGTCGCATTAGCTCCCGGCATGGCGATGTCAAACGAACCCGGCATTTACAAGGAAGGCAAATATGGCATCCGCATAGAAAACATAATCGTAGTAAAAGAAAAAGAAAAAACATCCGATGGTGTCTTTTTGGAGTTTGAAGATTTAACACACTGCCCCATATCCCGCGAGGCCATAGCAGAAGAAATGCTCACAGCTACAGAACTCGATTGGCTAAACGCATATCATAAGCGTGTATATGCAACACTCTCACCCTTCCTCTCCGACGCAGAAAAAGAGTGGCTAAAAAAAGAAACGGCGACGATTTAAACCTTAACCACACGCAGGTGTGGTTTTTTTATTGGTGAGGTTATAATTTCACCCGGAGCGATTATGGCAATGCCGGGGGGGTATTCTGATATAAGTTCGGCAGAAATCCTGCCGATTGCATCTTTGGTGGGGATTGTTTCCGCGGGGCGGCTCATTGCCTCTCGTGGGGTTAGTGCCATCTCGGGGATACTTATGGAGATTTCGGATGATTTTGGATAATCACTTGAAAAATGCGCTGACTCATTTTTTAAGCGCGAAAACCCATCATCCGTATCCGCCACTGATGTCATCGCAAGCAAAAACCTTTCCGTCACCATCTCAAATTCCACCGTAGATGTTTTGGTCTGAACCGCTCTGCCCCGCATAAACAGTAGCTTGCTCGGGTCTTGACCTTCTTCTTTTACCAATGCCCAATCAAGTTCTTTACGTATGGTTTTTAGCCGCTGTACATAAGATTCGAACAGTTCCGGATTGTTCCAAAGCTTGTCCAGCATAAAATCGCAAGCCGACATCAGAGCGTAAGATGGGCTTGTCGTTTGCATCGCATTTATGAAAAACTGAATGCGTGATTTGTCCACACCGCTATTAACATGCAAAACTGCACAGCCGGATATTGCAGGCAGTGTTTTGTGCAAGCTGTTAATCACTATGTCCGCACCCTGTGCCAATGCTGAGGTCGGAAAATAATCATGAAAAGAAAAATGCGCCCCATGGGCTTCGTCTACAATCAGCAGTCCATCGCGCTCATGTACAGTCTGTGCAATCTCGGCAAGATTAGAAACAAATCCTTCGTAAGTAGGACTCACCACAAAAACGGCCGACCCTCGCGGAATATCCTTGAAAGAAGAGGCACAAACACCACTGACCAATCCGCAGTCCAAAATTTGAGGCATATAATACATGGGTCGCGCACCGCTAAACACAAGACCATTGTAAACACTAACATGGGCGTTGCGCGGTACATAAATAGGAACATCGCCGACCGCACACAATGCCGCAACTATCCCCGCAGAAGCTCCATTGACAAGAAAAAAACTCTCCTCTGCCCCAAACCCTGTTGCGATTTTTTCCAAAAATGCTTGTATAATCCCTCTCGGGGCAGAAAGCACATCCATCTCGGGAAGTTCGGTCAAATCGTATGCAAGAAAACCAGGCGGAAAGAAATAAGGATTGCGTTTATGCCCCGGCATATGAAAAGGATAAATGTCGCCCGACAAATAAGCATAAATCTCCTTGTGCATTGCGCACCCCCTGTTTTTAGTAGTGTCAGTATAACCCCTTTATGATAATATAAAGCGAATTGATTAGCTATAGACAAGAAAGGAATACAAATGGATAAAACAATAAAGATAAAAGGTGCGCGTGGCAATAACTTAAAAAACGTGGACTTAGAAATCCCACGCGACAAGATGGTTGTTTTTACGGGGCTAAGTGGGTCGGGTAAGACTTCGCTTGCGTTTGATACTATATATGCGGAGGGTCAGAGGCGGTATGTGGAATCACTATCGGCGTATGCGCGGCAGTTTTTGGGTCAGATGGAAAAGCCGGATGTTGATTTTATCGAAGGGCTTTCGCCGGCGATTTCTATTGACCAAAAGACTACCAGCCAAAACCCACGTTCTACAGTAGGGACGGTGACAGAAATATACGACTATCTGCGTCTGTTGTATGCGCGGGTGGGGATTCCGCATTGTCCCGTCTGCGGTAAGGTAGTAGAAAAGCAGACGGTTGACCAAATCGTAGACCAAATTTTATTGATGCCCGAAAAAACGCGATTACAGGTGCTTGCGCCTGTTGTGGTTGCGCGTAAGGGCGAGCATACAAAGTTGTTGGACGATGCAAGAAAAAACGGCTATGTGCGCGCCCGCATAGATGGCGATGTATTGGATTTGTCCGAAGGAATCAAGCTGGATAAGAAAAAGAAGCATACAATAGAAATCGTAATTGACCGCCTGGTGGTGCGTGAGGGGATTCAAAAGCGGCTGTCAGAGTCTATCGAGGCCGCGATGGCGTTGACGGGTGGTTTGCTTGTTGTCAATGCAGGAGAAGATGACACTACCTATAGCCAGCATTTTGCCTGTGCCGACTGCGGGGTGAGTTTGCCTGAGCCTGAGCCGAGGATGTTTTCGTTTAACAATCCGTCGGGGGCGTGTGTGGACTGCGCCGGGCTTGGTATGAAGCTCATTTTTGACCCGGAGCTTGTTGTACCTAATCCGATGCTCACACTTGCGCAGGGTGCGATTGCCGCACCGGGTTGGGGGTCTGTAAAAACGGGGCATAGCTGGGGGTATTCCCTCCTGGAAGGTTTGAGTCGTGAATACAAATTTAAGCTGGATATTCCATACGAAGAGTTGTCAGAAAAAATAAAAAATATGCTGATGTACGGATTGTCCGATATGAAGCAAATCAGTGTGACTTTTACGGGACAGGACGGTAACACGCGCACATATCCATACAAATTTGAAGGAATCGTAAACAATCTCTGGCGGCGATACAATGAGACTTCTTCTATGGCTTCCAAGCAGGATTACGAAGGTTTTATGACCAGCATCACCTGCCCTGCATGTGCAGGCAAGCGGCTAAAGCCCGAAATTTTGGCGGTAACAGTTGGTGATGAGCCGATTTCTGCTGTGACGGAGATGACCATATCGGGCGTGCAGGATTTTTTTTCTGCTATTGCACCTTCGTTTTCGCCTGCGGAGAGCATCATCGCCGTGCCGATTTTGAAGGAAATAGAAGCTCGGACGGGATTTTTGATGGATGTTGGTTTGGATTATCTCACGCTGTCGCGAGCGGCGGGGTCGCTATCGGGCGGTGAGGCGCAGAGAATCAGACTGGCTACACAAATCGGTTCGGGGCTGGTCGGTGTGGTTTATATACTGGACGAGCCAAGTATCGGACTGCATCAACGCGACAACGACCGCCTTCTCAAAACTCTGCGACATCTCACGGACATAGGTAATACGCTAATCGTCGTGGAGCATGATACAGATACGATGATGGCTTCTGATTTTATCGTAGACATAGGGCCTGGCGCGGGTGTGCATGGCGGCGAAGTTGTTTTTGCGGGTGACGTAAAGGAGTTGTTGCATTGCAAAAAAAGCATCACGGGGCAGTATCTTAACGGAACTCTAAAAATCGAAATACCCGAGACGCGCCGCGTTTCCAACAAAAAACGCTCTCGCAAAATTCGCATCCTCGGCGCGGCAGAAAACAATCTGCGTAACATAGATGTTGAGCTTCCTATTGGGCTTTTTACATGTGTGACGGGCGTGAGCGGGTCGGGCAAAAGCTCATTGATTAACGAAATTTTGTACAAGCGTCTTGCACGCGACCTAAACCGTGCGAGAATCAAGCCGGGCAAACATCGCGACATCATGGGCTTGGAGTTTTTGGACAAGATTATCAATATCGACCAAAGCCCAATCGGGCGTACACCACGTAGTAATCCTGCAACCTACACAGGATTGTTTGACCTTGTGCGTGATGTTTTTTCCCAGACACCGGAGGCAAAAATCCGCGGGTACCAAAAAGGTCGTTTTAGCTTTAACGTAAAGGGCGGGCGATGTGAGGCCTGCTCGGGCGATGGGATTATCAAAATTGAGATGCACTTTTTGCCGGATGTATATGTACCATGCGAAGTCTGCGGCGGGAAACGATACAATCGCGAGACGTTGGAGGTAAAGTATAAGGGGAAAACAATCGCCGACGTATTGGATATGACAATAGAGTCTGCATTAGAATTTTTTGAAAATCTGCCGCGTTTGAAAGACAAATTGCAAACACTCTGTGATGTAGGGCTTACGTATATAAAACTCGGCCAGTCATCGACTACACTTTCCGGCGGCGAAGCACAGAGGGTAAAGTTGGCGACCGAGCTATCAAAACGTCAGACAGGCAAGACTATGTATGTTTTGGACGAGCCTACTACAGGGTTGCATTCCGCCGATGTGCATAAGTTGATTGGGATTTTGCAACAACTCACGGACAGCGGAAACACCGTGGTTGTGATTGAGCATAACCTTGATGTAATCAAAACATCCGATTATGTCATTGACCTCGGCCCCGAGGGTGGGGGAGCGGGCGGTCAAATCGTAGTATGCGGCACACCTGAGGATGTAGCCGCCTGCGAAGGCTCATTTACAGGCAAGTTTTTAAAGGGAGTCCTCGGCGGTTAAGCCGTTTCTCATTTGAAATGAAAATGAAATAATTGTATAATGGTCGCATAGGATACGGAGGTTTTGTAGTTATGAATCCACAAGTAGGTGTAATCATGGGTAGCAAATCCGACTGGGAAACAATGCAGCATACATGCAAAATACTGGATGAGATGGAAATCCCATATGAAAAGAAGGTAGTCTCTGCGCATCGTACACCGGAGCTGATGGCAGAGTATGCAAGCACTGCGGCAGACCGTGGGTTAAGGGTAATCATAGCGGGTGCGGGTGGTGCGGCACATCTGCCGGGTATGACAGCTGCCTATACATCCTTGCCTGTGATTGGTGTGCCTGTACAATCCCGCGCACTTAGTGGTATAGACTCACTTTTATCCATAGTGCAAATGCCCGCCGCAGTACCTGTGGCAACGATGGCGATAGGTGTGGCAGGGGCGACAAACGCGGGGTTGCTTGCAACCAGGATAATAGGCGCGTTTGACAGCGAGGTCTTTGCCAGGATGGAAAAATACAGAGCAGAAACCCGCAACTTGGTTATAAATGAGCATAAAATTTAATTTCTTCGGAGGAAAAAATGAATCTAGCAGAACAGTTAAAAGGAAAAGTAATAATGGATGTGACATGCCCCGAGCAAGCAGAGATTGCACAAAGGGCAGGTGCAGGTGCCGTTATGGCATTGGAAAGAATCCCCGCGGATATTAGAGCGGCGGGGGGAGTGTCTCGTATGAGCGACCCTAAGATGATAAAAGGAATCCAAGCAGCGGTTGATATTCCTGTGATGGCAAAATGCCGTATTGGGCATTTTGTGGAGGCGCGGTTGCTGGAGGCTATAGGTGTTGATTTTATTGATGAGAGCGAAGTGCTTTCTCCTGCGGATGACAAATATCATATAGACAAAAGGGAGTTTGGCGCGCCTTTTGTGTGTGGCGCAAAGGACTTGGGCGAAGCATTGCGCAGAATCGCCGAAGGTGCGAAGATGATACGCACAAAGGGCGAAGCGGGAACGGGAGATGTTGTACAAGCAGTGCGTCATATGCGTGAGATAAAGGCCGAAATGCGCCGTGTAGCATCCATGAGCAAGGACGAGCTATACGACACGGCAAAGGAATTGCGTGTGCCTTATGAGTTGCTTAAATATGTAAACGAACACGGAAAACTGCCCGTGCCAAACTTTTCGGCAGGGGGCGTGGCCACACCTGCCGACGCGGCATTGATGGTACATTTGGGCGCGGAAGGCGTTTTTGTGGGGTCGGGAATTTTTAAATCCGGAGACCCACAAAAA
>JGI24703J35330_11748685_pt1 | contig 24839 bp, 20 predicted proteins | sample TergutNt197P1_FD_35330 | JGI IMG/M metagenome (IMG submission 35330)
GTCGATGTTTGGAAAAAACGCGTCCGCCGGAGGGCAGGCGTCCACTTTAGTAATATATGCGACGTTGCAGCGATTTAGGAGCTGCGAATAAATTTCCTCGCCGCCGATGATAAAAATATTTTCCGGGGAATAATTATGCAAAATTTTATCCAACGCCTCCAGCGAATTGCAAACGATTGCGCCGGGGATTTTTAGGCCGATTTGTCGCGAAAGAACAATATTTGTACGGCGCGGAAGGGGCTTTCCGTTTGGCAAAGATTTCAGCGTATTATGCCCCATTACAACGATTTTTCCTTCCGTAAGCGCGCGAAAATGCCGCAAATCCTCGGAAATGCGGAAAAGCAGTTCGTTTTTACAGCCGATGCCCCGGTTGGATGAAATCGCAACGGAAAGATTCACACAGCCACCTCAATCGTATGCTCAAATTTATGCGGTTTGTACCCTTCGAGCGAAAAATCATCGGGGGTGAAGTCGTAAAAATCATGCACATTCGGGTTTATGTGCAAAACCGGAGCCGAGCGGGGTTCGCGGGCCAGCAGGTTTTTCACGATATGAATATGCCTGTCGTAGATGTGCGCGTCGGCGATTACGTGGACCAAGGTGCCGATTTTTAAGCCGGCGTCTGCTGCGAACATATGTAAAAGTATGGAGTATTGGCATACGTTCCAGTTGTTTGCGGTGAGGAAGTCCTGCGAACGTTGGTTTAGGATTGCGTTCAGGCGGCCGTTTGTGACGTTGAAGGTTAGGCTGTAGGCGCAGGGGTATAGGTTCATTTCGTACAAATCTTGGTGGGTGTACATGTTTGTGATTATTCGGCGGGAAGACGGGTTGTTTTTTAGGTCAAAAAGAACGCGGTTGACTTGGTCGAACTCGCCTTCGGGGTATTTGTGCTTGATGCCGAGCTGATAGCCGTAGGCTTTGCCGATTGTGCCGCTTTCGTCTGCCCATGCATCCCATATTTTCGATTTTAGCTCGCTTACGCGATTGGATTTTTTTTGCCAAATCCATAAAATTTCGTCGATGCAATTTTTGAAGGACAGGCGGCGCAAAGTCAGCGCGGGAAATTCCGCCGCGAGGTCGTATTTGTTTATCATTGCGAAAGCGCGGCGCGTGTATGCCGGCGTGCCGTCGGACCAGCGCGGACGGACGGGTTGATTTTCGTCGGAGATGCCGTTTTGCAGGATGTCGGTGCAGTTTTTTTTGAAAATTACATCGGCATAACTCATGGCGCAGACCCCTTCGCGCGCGCTTCATTTATATAGTCTAAAATTTGACGCTTTATTGACGGGTCGCTGAAATGATTTTCTTCGGCGCGCGCGTATAGGGCGTTTAGTTTTTCGCTGTCGTTCGCGCAGATATCCGCCAAGTTTTTATATGCATCGCGGAATTCTCCGCCCATTTCTACGACGGTTTGCAAAATCGTCGCGGCGTCATGCGGGCTTTTTTCCGCGATTTCCGAGCCCCATTTTGTCAGCGATTTCAGATGTTCGATAAAATTCTCTTCGTATTGCGCGATAATGTCCATTTGCGCCATGCCGTATTGCATTTTCAGCTCCAAATTTGTCAGCGGGCGCGGGAAGCGAATCATTGTTCGCTTTGCGGAGCGTTCGACTTGGTGCGGGTCGCCTTGCGGAATCGGCGGGAGCGCGCTTAGGTTGGGAGTGAAATAAAGCTCGGGGTCTATGTCTTTTTTGCGCACGGCGTTTGCGGCTTCTTCTTTTTCGAGAAAACGCTGTTTGACTTCTTCCTGCTTTTTTGAATGCCGCCTGGATATCAGGAAAAACGTGATTATCCCAACCGGCAGGAGCAGCCAGAAAAAAAGGTTTACCCCGACGCAAGCGGGTTGAACTGTACTGAAATCAAATTCACACATGGCGCACGCCCTTTCGTAATCCATTTCGCAAATCACGCACTACGTTATTATACCGCAAAGTGATTCGTCAATATACCGATTTTTTCAATTTCACATTCAACTTTGTCGCCGTTTTGCAAATATTGCGGCGGTTTCATCGCGTGACCGATGCCCGCAGGCGTGCCGGTTGCGATAATATCGCCGGGGAGGAGGGTTATGCCTTGCGAAAGTGTCGCGATAATTTCGGGGATGTCGAAAATCAGATTCGACGTGCATGAGCTTTGTCGAGGTTCGCCGTTTACGCGGCAGGAAATTTTCAGCGCGGGCGGGAAACCGATTTCATCACGCGTGACGATATGCGGCCCCATCGGGCAAAATCCGTCCAAACTTTTGCCGAAAAACCACTGCGCGTGGCGGGTTTGAATGTCACGCGCGGTTATGTCATTTAAAATTGTGTATCCGAAAATCGCGCTTTTTGCGTCTTTGCGGGTTGCGCGATACGTTGTTTTTCCGATTATAATCGCAAGCTCCGCTTCATAGTCAACTTTTTGTGTGAAATGCGCGTGCAGTGGGATTGTCGCGCCGTCGCCGGGCGCGGGGCAAGCCGATTTTGTGAAAAAAATCGGTGATGTTGGGATTAGGGCTTCGTTTTGTGTCGCCTGAATCGTTTCTTTGACCTCTTTTGCGTGGTCTTCGTAGTTTTTGCCGAGGCAAATTACGTTGCGCGGGGGTAGGGGAATCGGCGCGAGGATAGAGTCTGTTTCAACGGGTGCGATTTTTTTATGCGAAATAGTTTCATTAAACTCCGGCAACGGCGCGTTTTCATGCGCGCGTATAAAATCAAGCAAGCTCATTTCCTCGCCGAGTAAATCTCGCAGCAAAAAATAGCTTCCTTTTATGCAGACCCCGGCGCGTTCTGTTCCTTCGTGTACAAATGTCGCGAATTTCATAAAGCATCCCCTAGGATTTCCATTTTTTTTAGTATAGCATAAAGAAAATCCTCTCGCCAACGAAACGGGGGTTTGTGCGTCGTAGCCATCATGATGTTGCGATATTCCCGGCACATAAAAAAGCGCGCCAAGCGCGCATTGGGCACCGGGGACACATGTCAGAATCGGCACGTTCCCTCGAAGCCGGGAGCAATTTCCCGGTCCATAAAAAAAGAGTCGGCGAGTGACACTCGCCGACTCTTTTTTGCAAAATAAAAAAGCGCGCAATTGGCGCGCTTTTTGGGGCAAGGCTTAGGGCGTGGAGATAAGCAGTTCGGCGACATCAGTGCCGGGGCCGCCTTCCAGGCGTTCGACGGTGACGTATCTTACGCTGAAATCGTGGCTTCCGGCGGTTCCGGTCAGGCCGATGTTTCCGATTAATTCGTCAAAGCCCTGTGCGCCGTCGAGGGTGATGTCGATGACGAGGGTGTAATCTCCGTCGGGTGAAACGTCTTGGTTGAAATGAGCGGGGATGACGGTTGCGACTTCGGCGGGGGAAAGCGGGTAGTCGTTTACGATTGCGTCATCACCCGCGGTGTTTTCGCCGAAAAGATTTACGTCGCGAGTCCAGCGAACGCGCCATCCTCCGGTGCCGAAATTTGTTACGCCGAAGGAGATACGATATGTCACGCCCGGCTCGGGTTCAAACGCGCGGATGCCTCCTTCGGTGCCGGTTGCGTGGGGCCAAGTATCCTGGTCTTCGCCGATGACAACGACTGCGCCGACAACCGGCCCGCGTTCAATTAAAATTCCGATGCCGTCATATTCTTCTTCGAGCTCTTCTTCCGGCTCTTCTTCAAATTCTTCCTCGGGGTCAACCGTGGGTTCCGGGTCCGGTTCTTCCTCGACCACCGGCTCCGGCTCCGGTTCCGGAGCAACAATAACCGGGGGAGGGGACGGCTCGTTGTCCGAACACGCAATAAATGCAAAAGATGCAAGAATCAAAATGAGTGCGACGATTAATAATTTTTTCATGCTGAAAAACTCCTTTTAAAATCGCCCTGCACGCAAGCGCGCACAGGGCGTATTTATTTTGCGGACTCTATATCCGGCTTCGAGAGCATGTGTCACACCCGACACGCGCCCCCGGTGCTCAGTACGCGCTTGGCGCGTGCGTATTTATATTCCGGACGCTATATCCGGCTTCGAGAGCATGTGTCAAACCCGACACGCGCCCCCGGTGTTCAGTACGCGCTTGGCGCGTGCGCGCTAGGGGCGTTCAATTGTTACGTTTGTGATAATAATGTCGGTCGGGTCGAAGTCGCTGTTTGAGCGGTTTGTTTGCACGCGAATTGCGGCTTCGTCTCCGCCCGCTTCACGCATTCCTTCCAAATTGAAACGCGGTGCGCCAAAGTTTCTTCTTAGGCGGAATTCATACAGAGCGTAGTTGTCGGCTTCGATTTCTTCGTCTGTAATCATGCCCCATCTGTCAATTTGAACGATTTCGTCCCATCCGCCAACAACGTTAAGCATAGCAACAAACCATTCGCCTTCGTCGTAGTCAAGCTCGCCTTGCGGGAATCTGCCGTAAACGGTGACAGCGTCGGTATCTTGGAAATCGAAAACGCTGTCCAAAAGAGCCAGTCCGTCGCTTTGGTGCGTTCTGCCGGAAATGCGCAGGTATCTTTGACCGCCGGCTTCTTGAACGGTTATCGCGGTTGTTCCGCTGCCTTCTTCGTGGCTTGACACGGCAAGTCCGCTCGAGCTGTCAAGGGCGGAACCTGCTGCGGCACCTTGGATAACGGGGTCATGCAACATGTGATAAACGAATCCTTCGGGGAAACCGCCGGCTGCGGGGGCGGGTTCGTCGGGTTCGTCGTTGTTGTTGTTGTTGTTGTTGTCTGGCTCGTCGTTATTGTTGTTATTGTTGTCGGGTTCGTCGTTGTTGTTATTGTCGGGCTCGTCATTGTTGTTGTTATTGTTGTCGGGTTCGTCGTTGTTATTGTTATTATCCGGTTCGTCGATAATGGGGTCTTCAACAACAGGGTCTTCAACTACGGGGTCTTCGACAACCGGGTCTTCAACTACCGGGTCTTCAACAACAGGGTCTTCAACATCAATTGCCGGAGGTGTAACCGGGGTTGTCGGTTCTTCATCACATGCGCAAGCGGTAAACGCGAACGCCGCAAGCATCAAAACAAGTACAAGTGCCAATAATTTTTTCATTTTAAACGTCTCCTTTAGGTTTTAGTTTCTTGTTACAACGATTTCGTAGATTGTGTACGGCATATCGCCGCCTGTTCCGCTGATTGCAAACCTTACGCGGTTGCGATTTTCCTCGGCGGCAACGTTTGTTTCAAATGACGCCGTGCTTAAAATTGCCGTTGCTTCAAAGGTGGTTGTTCCGGAAATCGGGACACCTGCGTTGTCGTCCGTGGGTCTGTTAAAGCGACCCCACGGGCTTTCCGCACCCATAATGTCAACGGTGCTTCCTTCCGGCGCGTCAACAATGCTTCCGGTTACACGAATTGTGTAGGTGTTTGCGTCGAGATTAAGATTCATGTTGCCGGTCATAATGTCGATGGTGTGCCAGTCTTCGCGGCGATTATTGACGCGAATGGCGTTTCCGCCGTGTGGGTTTTCGACGATTGTGCCTCTTGGGGTGCCTGCATTTTGCAAATACGGCGTGTCGCCCAAAAGTGCTTCCATTGTGTCATAATCACCCATCGGGAGGCTTTGGAATCCTGCATCCGTCGCAAGGGAGTACACAACGTTTCCATCGACAACGGGCGGCGGTGTGGGTTCAACGCGAGCGATGCGGCGAATTTCGATTTCATAAAGAGTTATGTCGCCCAAATTGTTTGAGTGTACGCGCATGTGTCCGCGGTCGCCTGTGTTTCCGATTTCCTCGTCGGTTGCGACAAACGTTGCTTCGAAGTTGCCCTCTTGAACGCGCTGTGAAAACAGCGTTGCGTACGGTGAATCGCCGCCGCTTATCAGAATATTGCCTGTTTCGCCGACAGTGCCGCGTATCGTAATTTGATACGAATTCGCACCGGGGTCAAGCCCGAGAGCGGGCGTGACAATATCGACGCCATGCCAGTTTTCTTCGCGGAAGGTAATTCCCAAAGCGACATTGCCTTCGGGGTTTTCAACCACGCGGAATGACGGATTGCCCGCGTTCATAAGAAATTCCGTTGTCAGAACATCTTCGCCCGAGCCGCGCGTTCCTTCCGGAATGTTTTGGAAATACGCGTCCGTTGACAGCGAGTAGACAACGTCGGCGGGACGGTCGGGAATTTCTACGGGTGCCCTCTCCTCGGCTTCGATTTCTTCGTCGTCGGGTTCTTCGTTTTCTTCGTTTTCTTCAACGTCGTTGTTGTTGTCGGTCGTGGATTCCTCGTTGTCGTTTGTGTCGGGGGCTTCCGGAGCTTCGTCGGGAGCGTCGGCATCTTCTTCGGGGGTGGTGACGTCGATGATTGCGCCCGTATCCGGGTCGTTTGCCGCGGGTTCTTCACCTTGATTACATGCCGCTAAGAATGCAAGTGAAAACACCAGCGCAAGCCCCAAAATCAAAAACTTCTTCATTTCGCCATTCCTTTCGTTTGCTTATGTTACGGAAGCGCGGTTGGTCCGTTCTTCCGGTGGAACACTTGGTTTCAGCCCAAAGTAATCGTGACGATTTGCGTAGACGCTTCCCATGTAACACTCGCGCCCATTTCAGTGGCAACAAAACGCACGGGAACAAAGGTACGCCCGTCGCGAATAACCGCCATTCCCATTTCATCGGGCAACGGCTGACCCGCAACAATCGTTATTGTTTCGCCGCCAAAATCAATCGAAACGGTTTGCGTGGCGGCGTCCCAATCGAGATTGTCCGCACCCAAGGCGTCCGCGACAAAACGCAGGGGAACCATGGTTCTGTCGGGATTTCTTTCGATATACGGAGCGACTTCAAGCGTAAGCAGCGCGCCTTCCGCCATTGCCACCGTACTGCCGATTCTTAACGCGATTTCGCCCGGACCTGTTGTAACGGCGGGAGGAAGTGCCTGACCGGCGGTAACGATTGCGATTTGGTGGATGGTGAAATTATTTGTAAATCCTGCGGTGAAAAGCCTGATATTTCCGCCGATTGCGCCGTTTTCGTCGTCAACGATTTCGCCGCCTATAACCGAAAACTCCCGAATCATAGAAAAATCACCGGTTACGACGTTAATTTCCGAGCCGATTGTTTCACCTGTGTAATAATCTGTAACAAATTCGAGTGATGCTTCGCCAATCCAGCCCCACGGATTAACCGTTCCCGCAAGTACAAATTCTGCCGGGTCAAACTCGTCTTCAAGCTCGATGTTTCCGATTACTTCAATTGCGTATCTGCCGTCTTCAAGGTGCAGTGTGCGCCATAACAGGTCAATCGAAGCGTAGTCGGTTTCGCGCTCGGTTACGCGAATTGCGTTTCCGCCGTGGGGATTCGCGGTTACAATGCGCGATGCCGTTCCCGGTGCCGCAAAGGTGGCAACGTCGGCAAATTCCGTTACGTCGCCTTGCGACAATCCCTGAATAAACGGGTCGTGCAAAAGCGAATATAAAACGCCTTCGGGGAAGTCAAAGTCGATTATTTCAATGCCGACTTCTTGTAAATCCATTTCGCGAATGCTTACGCCATCGAGCGTGATTTCCGTAATGGTCAAATCGCCTCTGGGATGCGCGCCTATCCACGGCATTTCAGCCCAAGCCGCCCATGTGGGAACGCCGTGCAACTCGTTCGGGCCTATGGTAACGGAAAAATTCCCGTCGTCGTCGATGTAGCCTCTTGGCCAGTCGTCGTCGCCTCTGCCGCGATTGCCGTCAAAGGCTTGCGTAAACATACGGTCCGCTTCGCCTTGTACGTTGCCTGTGAAGACAATTACGGTGCTGTCTCCGCTTCCCGCGGCTCGGAGGCCCGAAAGGTTAAACGCAAAGCCGTGGTGTTCGCCTTCGTTGCCTGTTTGGGCGCGGTTTGAAACAACAAGCCCTGCGTCGGTTGCGGTTAAAACCGGCTCGCCTTGCCACGCGGAATTTACCGCAAACAGACCCGTATCGTATACATCTTGCCACGAAGCCAAGGTGCTTGCCGAGGCAGTAATCGGTACGAGTGAACCCAAAAGCGCAAGGCTCATTGCCAAGGCGATAACACGCTTTGCAAACTTGTACTTCATAAATCTCCTCCTTTTTTGATAAAATTTCCCACATTTTGCAGGATAACATTGGAATTATACGCGCGAGTGGTTAAGCCATACATGGATTAACTATTGAAAATTTGTGTTTTGTAAATTTTTTGTAAACGAAATGACATATTTGCACTTATAGAACCATGCACCAAACCAAAACATTACACCGCGAGAAAAAAATTTTTTAAAAAATTTTTATCCGATGTGTATATTTTTGTTAAATCAGGCAAATATTATAAGCGTGACCTAAAACTTTTTTAGGGAACAACTAAATATCCCCCCTCAAAGCCCGACCTCATCCCCCCCCTGAGGTCGGGTCTTCCTTTTTCGGAGGCCGGAAAAAAAACATTTCGCAATTGATGATGTTGGTGGCATTAACATCATCAATTTTTTTTGTACGCCGGGAAACGACTCGCGTCTTTAAGGGAATGCGTCGCCTGCGACACGTGTCGTCGGTGCCCAATGCACGCTTGGCGCGCGCAATAATTGCTACAACAATGGTATGCCGAAAACGATAAATACATACACGGCAACGATTGCCAAAATTATTGTTACGTCGATTGCAAGGTTTTTGCGTTTTTCTTTGAGCGAGGATTCGGGTGTAATTTCCGGCTCCGGCGTGATTTCGGCTTCTTTGATTTCTATTTCGGCGTCTTCCCTTTCCGCCGATTCCGCCGCGATTTTCGCCTCGTATTCCGCCACGCGTTTTTTATTATGCGCGTCGAATCCGCGAAGCAGTAAAATCGCGACGATGGTTGAGCCTGTCGCGATTAGGCCGAACATTATGAAAACGGGAATCATCGCGGCAAGAAGCTCCGGGTCGACCGGGTCGATGTCATACACGGCGTCCAAAATGTAGTCAATGCCAAGCTCGTATTCGTCCGTCATGTCCAATAAATTTTCCAGCCAAATCGGTAGGCGTATCGCAAACCATATAAACGAAACCTGCGATGCGTTCATTATAAAATGCGAAATTACGCCGGCGCGAATACTCCGCGTGGCGTAGACCATGTACGCCCAAAATATTCCGGCGAGAAACGTGTGAAAAAACTGATGCGCGTTAAAGTGCATTATTCCAAAAAACAAGCCGTTCATTAACGCCATTGTCCAAAAAGTTTTATTTCTAAAACTGGATTGAATGTATCCGCGAAACACAACTTCCTCGCAGATTGCGGGCGTTACCGCAATAACAAGAATCATCACCCACAACGGATAGTTTGCCTGTTGCATTACAAACTCGCCTGTTTCGTTCGGAAAAACAAGATTTACCGCGAAGGCAACCACCATAAACAGGGGCTGTATAAAAATACTGAGCCCAACGATGTATAGCAAATTTGTCTTTCCCAGGCGCATGTGCGGCAGATGTTCGTTGATTTTCTCGCGAAAAATCGCAAGCCAAATCGCAAGGGGCAAAAGAAGTATCGTTATTTGAAAAAACATTTGGAACCACAACGACGAAACAATCGAAAACCCCACGCCCGTCCCAAGCGGTCCGGCAAATAAAATCGAAAACACCGTCATGTAAACGAAGTAGTAGTTTACCCAAAACAGCATAAAAAAAAGCCCGCGCCTGTGCGGAACATAGGGCTGATTAAGAACCATAAAGAAACACCTCCAAAGCTGCGGCAACCTCGCGCGGACGCCGCGAGTTTACGATTATACAAAAATACGCGTCGCTTGAATCAATGCCGAAATTTTCCAAAATCGGCGAACCGTAAAGCGAAACCGCCATGACTTGCCCGCGATAAAACACAAACCGCTCGTTAACTTCAATATCGGTATACTCAAGCACTCTGTCCAAATTTCCGATAACAACCCGTCCGTCCTCGACATCGAAAGCGGCTTGAATGCCCTCTCCGTTTGTAATCAAAGCGTCAATCGCGCCCATTTGAAGCATCGCAATAAACCGCATTCGCATGTTATCGTCAAATTGCCGATTTCCGCGCACGGTGTAGTCCGTAATAAAAACGGCTTGTCGCTCCGGGTCGGCAACGATAACCGAAAGCCCCTCGGAAAGCTCGTAAAGCTGGATATCAAACGCCGGCACATTATCCCACGCAATATATAAATATTCCGCCGGGCGCGGGTTTAAAATCGCGTTCGCCACGCTGCCCAAAATAAAAATCGCCAATAAAATGCCGCCCATTTGAAGTTTGTAATATTCCCAAAGATACCATCGTTTTTCCGCAAAATTCATCACGCGGAATTTTGCCCACTCTTCCCTAATCATCCAAATCCTCCAAGCATTGCAAGCGCACGCGGCAACGCATCCTTAGAATTTTTCCACGGGGCATCGGCGTTACGAAAATCGAATTTCAGCGTAAACCACTCGAGGTCGCCTTCCATTTCCTCAAGACGCGCCTGTTGTGCAGGCAAAATTTCATCCAAAAATTTCTCCCGCTTGCCGCGCCCCAAATTTTCCGCCGCCTCAAGCAACGCAATAAAATGCGGCACACAGTACCCCTTTTGCCCCGAAATAAGCCGCGCGTCGTCCCCGCCCTTGCCCCAAATATAAAAAAACGTGTCGATGTACCGCGCAAAAGTATTTTCAACTTTGCGGCAAACATAACACGAGTCGTGTGTTTTCTGCATATGATTTTTAAGTCGCGTAACCGTCGCGCTTTTATCCTTACCAAAAATCGGTGCGGGAAGCCTTCCTTTTATAATAGCCGAAATTTCCTTATTCTGCTGCTGGAAATAAGTGTGCAACATCAAGCCCAAGCCAAGCCGATTCTGCTCCGCATACATAGCATCAAGATGCCGCTTGCAAAAGCCGATGCGATTCGTATCCATGCGCACATCGTCCTCCATATACGCCGGCCCGAGGATGAACTGAATCGCGTCGCCTTCGAGTTTTTCGCGCATCACGCAAAAAGCGCAGTTTTTTGGCTCGCGTAACGCGTCGAGGACAGGAATTGTATGGATATGGTCGGGCATTATTGCACCTCACTTGTAAAATAAAGTTTGTAGCCCTGTATTCTGAATATTTCAGGCATTTACAAATTCGCAAAAAACTCCACCAAAAAAATATGCTCCTGCTCCAGCACCCGCGCCGCAAGGGTTTCGGGAGTATCGCCCGGCAAGACCGGGATGCGTCGTTGCGCCAAAATTTCGCCCGCGTCGTATTCGGCGGTGACGCGGTGGATTGTGATGCCTGTTTCGGTTTCGCCTGCTGCAAGAACCGCCGTGTGTACATTTATTCCGAACATGCCCTTGCCGCCGAATTTGGGCAAAAGCGAGGGGTGAATATTAAAAATTCGCCCCTCGTACTCGCGCAAAATTTTATCGGGCATTTTTTTAAGAAATCCCGCGAGGAAAACGATGTCTGCTTTATGCGACTGCAAAATTTCAAAAATTTTTTCGGAGTAATTTTTCGGAAATTTTTTTTCGCTTACGTGAAACGCAGGAATATTCGCCGACCCGGCACGTTCAAGCGCACGCGAACCGCTGTTATTGCTAATTACAACGCAAACGGTCGCAGGAATTACACCTGCGACACACCCGTCGATTATCGCCTGCAAATCCGACCCACCGTGCGACGCAAAAACAGCGATGTTTTTTTTCTGATACCTTTTTAAAACGTCTACATTATTGGAATAAATCTGTCTCAATGAGGACGCCGCCATTATATCATTCAGCATTACAATATCATTATCTTCAAGTTTCGTTTGAGAAAGTGGATGAATTCCACTCGAAAGAATCATTGCTTTAGTGGGAGACAATGGGTAGTAAAGTTCAAGACTGAAATTTCCCTCATTGTCTTCAAGCTCCAAGTTAAAGTCTTTCATTGGGACAACAGGTTGGTCTGATGTAATAAACGGAATGACAGTATCGTTCTCAAGTAGTGCCAATTTCACTTCTTTAGAGTGCATAAGGTAGGAAAGATTTATTGCTGCCATATGTGAAAGCAGGTTATATGTTTTTGCCCTTCTTTCTTTAAATGCGGCTTCAGCTTGTGGGGGCGCAGGATCTCCGTTTTCGTCTAACAGTGAATATTCTAAACTTTCAACCACAGCATTTTTCGCTCTCCAAGTACGAAAGAGTTGAACGATAACAGAATGCAAAAAAGACACACTCTCTTCTTCATCATAATAGAAAGATAAGTTTCCGGTACGCATTTTACACCGAAAACCTTCTAATACTCGCTCAATACGAGTATGGAAATCCTCCCCTGTCTCCTGTATTATTTTTTCGAACATTTTTTCACATTTCGTAGTGAGAATGTTAGACGTATCAAATTTTTTTTTCAATTCAAAAACCTCTGTAAACATTTTCAGTACGGCATTGTGTAGCGCAGACAATCCGAGATTATTAGGTTCCGCGACAAATTGCTTAATAAAGCGTACGTCTTCCTCCGTCAATTCATTCAGCTTATAAAAATCATTTTCTTTCGCCAAATTATCGGGATTTATTCTTGGAGTAATCTTTTTTCGTTCATGCAAGGCACACATCATTCCATTTTTGCACCACTCTTTCAAGTATAGCTTTTGAACCGTATGGCTTCCTATCATTCCCATAATCACAAATCCCTTCTTTCGGCACAGGCCAGCCTATACAAACGATACGCCTTCGCCCGTAACAACACGCCCGATAATCGTCGCATTTTCGCCGTTCGCCCGCAAAAGCTCCACGGCTTTTTCCGCCTCGTCTGCCGAAATCGCAACAACAAGCCCTACGCCCATGTTGAATATATTATACATTTCCGCGTCGCTTATTCCGCCGTGCTTTTGCAAAAATGTGAAAATCGGCGGCACATCCCACGAGCCTGCACGCACTTCCGCACCAAGCCCCGCAGGGAACATGCGCGGTATATTTTCAATAAATCCGCCGCCCGTGATATTCGACATGCCTTTCGGGCTTAACTTTTCGCAAAGCGCGAGCACGGATTTTGAGTAAATCCGCGTAGGCGTCAATAAAATTTCGCCGAGGGGCTTTTTGTGATTTTCGTAAGTTTTGCGCAAATCCAGTCCTTTTTCCGCGATAATTTTGCGAATCAGCGAAAAGCCGTTGGAGTGAACGCCCGACGACGCAAGCCCGATAAGCGCGTCCCCCGCCGTGATATTGTCGCCTGTCAGCATCTTTTTTTTCTCGACAATGCCGACCGCCGCGCCGACGATATCGTACTCGTCGTCCTTATAAACGCCGGGCATTTCCGCCATTTCGCCGCCGATTAACGCACATCCCGATTGCACACAACCCTCGCAAACCCCCGCAACAATCGCTTCCATTTTCGCGGGATTTTGCTTGCCGTGTCCGATGTAATCCAAAAAAAACAGCGGCTTCGCGCCAACGACAATAATGTCATTTACGCACATCGCAACTGCGTCAATTCCCACGGTATCGTGCCTGTCCAGCGCAAACGCAAGCATAACCTTCGTCCCGACACTGTCCGTCCCGCTAACAAGCACGGGTTCGTCATAATTCTTAAAATCCGTCAGCTCAAAAAGCCCGCCAAACCCGCCGATTCCGCCAATAACCCCCGGAATCCTTGTCCGCTCAACATGCTTTTTAATCCGCGAAACCGCTTCGTACCCCGCGTGAATATCAACGCCGGCCTGTTTGTATGCATCTGCCATAAAAATCAGCTCCCTCGATTGCAATTGTAATCCACACAACAGCGCAATGCAAGAAACCTCATGCGCCGTACAAAACGAGTCGGCGAGTGTCACTCGCCGACTCATTTTTGCAAAAATTTTCAAAGTCCCCGACACGGGGAATTTACTACATTTTCGCTATACAGCGCGAATCCGCGCGCGGTTGTTTTACCGCCAAAAGGGGGTCAAGTCACACAATATGTAGCAAGCCAGGGAGCATCCATCTCCCTATAGCCATGAAATAAAAAAGCGCGCCAAGCGCGCATTGGGCACCGGGGGCACGTGTCGGCGGCGACGCATTCTCTCGAAGCCGGGAGCAGTTTCCTAGCCCATAAAAAAGCTGTTGCCGGCCCGGACAGGGTCGGCAACAGCTCTTTTCTGTATCATTTCAAACTCGAACGTTGATGTTTTTCAGCAAGCATGTTTGATTTTTTCATATATTCGTACCCGGCGGCGGAGTGACGCTTAACCGCCCGTAGCTCTTTTTCGTTTAACAAGTCCTTTTTATTTAGTATTTCCGGAGGAACGAGATACTTGCCGACATCGTGAAACAATGCGCATTGCGCTATGTTAAAAAGCTCGGTTTTGCTAAGGCCCAAGCCTTGGCCGATTGCGAGCGACAATACCGTTACGCTCAAGCTGTGATGATATATGAATTCATCCACGCTTTGTATTTGATGTATGTTCACGGTTTTGCTTGCGTGCATCCCGTCCACGACGCTTGTTAATACATCGCACAGATGATTTACGGCGTTCGCGGTGGCTTGCGGGTCGCTTCCCTGCGATATTATATGCAAATTCCGCAAGGATTTTACAGCATCTTTTCGTACAATCGGAGACACGGTTGATTTTGCTTTTTGATAAGGTATGTTAAATTTCGCATGTGGATTCGTTCCGGGTTCGCCGACAGCTTCCATTATTTTTTGTTTTACATACAGGAAATCTATGCCTCGTTCTTTTAATTTGTATAAATAATCGGCACTTATGACGCTTCCCTTTCTCAGCAAAGGATGCGCCAAATTATATGAATTTCCATAAACATCCTGTGCCAAGACGGAATTTGGCATAATGTCGTCGATAAAAAGTTTATCCATGTCGAAATCCTTTCCCCCTTTTTAACGCTCCTCAATCCCCGCAAAATCCTGCAAATGCGTGGGGTAATCGCCATTATAACATGCGAGGCACAGGTCGCGCCCTACGGCTTCGACGAGTCCTTCTTCGCTTATAAACTCCAGCGAATCCGCGCCGATTTCTTTTGTGATGGCTTTTGCCGAGCGTTTGTGCGCGATAAGCTCGCGCGGCGAGGGCGTGTCGATGCCGTAATAACAGGGATATTTGTACAGCGGCGACGCGATTTTCATATGCACCTCGCGTGCGCCCGCGTCGCGCAGCAGCTTGATTATGTGACGGACCGTTGTGCCGCGAACGATTGAATCCTCTACAAGTACGACGGATTTTCCCTCGACAATGGAATGCACGGCGGACAGCTTCATTTTAACACCCATTTCGCGCAAACTTTGCTCCGGTGCAATAAACGTGCGCCCGACGTATCTGTTGCGAATCAAGCCGAGTTCGTACGGAATTCCCATGGCTTCCGCGTAGCCGATTGCGGCGGAAATGCCTGTGTCCGGCGAGCCGATTACAACGTCGGCCTCCGTCGGTGACTCTCGCGCCAAAATTCGCCCCGCGTTTTTGCGCGAAGTGTGAACATTCACGCCCTCGATATCCGAATCGGGACGCGCGATATAAATGTACTCCATGCCGCAAACATGCAAACTGCGGTCGCTTGTGAAAAAATCGGACTTTAGGCCGTCATCGTTTATCGTAACGATTTCGCCCGGCGCAACGTCGCGTACATATTTCGCGCCAACGGTATCGAGGGCGCAGGTTTCGCTTGCCACAACGAAGGAATCGCCCAGTTTGCCGATAACAAGCGGCCGAAGCCCGCGAGAATCGCGCGCCGCGTACATCCCCGATTGCGTCATCAAAAGAAACGCGAACCCGCCATGTACCTGCGAAAGTGCGCGTTTCACGCTGTCCAAAAATGTAACCAAGCGCGAACGCTTGATTATATGTGCCAAAATTTCCGAGACGCACACGGTTTGAAAAATACTGCCGTATTCCTCGAGCTTACTGCGCAAACTCGTTGCGTTTACAAGCGCGCCGTTGTGGCAAATTGCCAAGCTGCTTTTTTCGAAATGGAACAGTAGCGGCTGGATTGCGGCACTGCTTTTTGTCTCCCTTGTCGAGTACAATACGTGTCCGATTGCTGACGTTGTGCCTTTCATGTCGGCAAGCATGTCCTTGGTCAACGCCTCTGTCAGAAGTCCCTTTCCCCGTGAACGTATAAGCTCGTCACCTATTTTTGCGACTATTCCCGCGCCGTCCTGGCCGCGATGTTGCAGGCTGTGCAAGCCGTAATATGTCAGACGTGATGATTCTGCGTGGCCCCATATGCCGAACAGGCCGCATTCTTCGTTTATTTTTCTTTCGAATAGTTTTCCTTCAAAAGACATTCGACTGTGCCTCCCCAAGCATCGTGTAGAAATTTTTAGACAAGTTTAGCATAAATTTGCAGGTCGGTTCAAATTTTGTTGCATTGCATATGCTAACGTGGTAAAAATGCGAAAACGCTCCACGCGGAGCAGAAAAAGGGGAAATACCCGTGAGTGAAAAAAATTTGCCAAGCCCGTGTTACATTGTTGACCAAAGTTTGCTTGAGGATAATTTGCACGTTTTGCGCGGAGTTGCGGATGCGGCGGGTTGCAGAATTTTGCTTGCGCAGAAGGCTTTTTCGATGTTTGATGTTTATCCGCTTATCGCGCGGTATCTTGACGGTACGGCGTCGAGCGGGTTGCATGAGGCGCGGCTTGCGCATGAATTTTTCAAAAAATGCAAAACTCGGGCGACAAATTTTGACGGGCAATTACAGCCTCCTGCGAATGTAGTTTTTTCGGCGGCTTATTCCGACGCGGAATTTAAGGCGGTTTTGGAAATTTGCAGTCATGTGATTTTTAATTCATTTTCGCAATGGGAGCGCGCCAAGCTCGCAATGGAAAACGGGGACGCATGTTTGAAGGCGACTCGCTCCCCCGAAGAGGCTTTATGTGACTTTGCCGGAAACAGATTTCCGGCGGATGTGAATTTTGGGATTCGCGTGAATCCGGGGTTTTCCACGCAGGGCGGCGGCATTTACGACCCGTGTTCACCCGGGTCGCGCCTTGGGGTTACGCTTGAAAAATTCCGTTTCGATGAATTTTTTCGAAACATACAGAGCGGCGTCGCGTTAAACGGGCTGCATTTTCACACGCTTTGCCAGCAAAATTCCGACGCGCTTGAAGCAACGCTCGACGAAGTTGAAAAAAAATTCGGCAGCGTTTTTGATAAAATTTCATGGATAAATTTCGGCGGCGGGCATCATATCACGCGAAAAGATTACGACGTTGACCGCCTTGTCTCGCTTATCAAAAATTTCAAAAAAAAATACCCGCATTTGACGGTCTACCTCGAGCCGGGAGAGGCGGTCGCGCTTGATGCGGGATTTTTGCATTGTACGGTCCTGGATATTGTGCAAAACGGCGGCGATATCGCGATTTTAGATGCGTCGGCGGCGTGCCACATGCCCGACGTGCTTGAAATGCCCTATCGTCCGCGAATAACGGGCGCGGGTGAGGCGGGCGAAAAATCGCACACTTACACGCTCGGCGGGCCGACCTGCTTGGCCGGCGACGTTATCGGCGCGTATTCATTTGAAAAGCCGCTTCGCGTCGGCGACACATTAATTTTCGAAGACATGGCGATTTATTCGATGGTAAAAAATAATACCTTCAACGGCATGAATTTGCCCGCGATTGCGAAGCGCGACGCGGGCGGAAAGGTGCAAATTGTGCGGCAATTCGGCTACGATGATTTTAAAAATCGCCTTTCGTGAGGGGATGTGCTGACGTGCGTCGATTTTTCGAAAGGCGAAAAGTGTGAAGTGTGAAAAATGAACGAGAGGGACGCGGGCGGCGAATTTTTGATGGCGATTTGCGCGCTCGGCGAAAGGCGGAAAAGAATGAAAACGGTGTTAATTACAGGCTCGTCGCGAGGGATTGGGCTTGGGATTGCGAGAAAATTTGCGGAGCGAGGCGACCGTGTTATTTTGAATTGTCGTGCGGATGTTGAGCGACTTGAAGCGGCGGTTGCCGAGCTTCGGGCGGAATTTGCGGAAGTGAGCGAGGAAAAAATAATCGGCATACGCGCCGATGTTTCAAATTACGCCGAATGCGAATCCCTTTTCGCGCAAGCGGAAGCCGCCTTCGGCCCCGTTGAAATTTTAATCAACAACGCGGGTGCGGCGCATTTCGGGCTTTTTTCCGAAATGACGCCGACCGAAATCGAAAAAATCCTTGCCGCGAATCTGCTTTCCGCAATAAACGCGTCGCACCGCGCCGTCCCGAATATGGTTCGCGCAAAGGCGGGTTGCGTTGTAAATATTTCCTCGATTTGGGGCATAACAGGCGCGTCCTGCGAGGCGGTTTATTCCGCCGCGAAAGCGGGGTTGAACGGCTTCACAAAGGCATTGGCGCGCGAACTTGCGCCGAGCGGAATCCGCATAAATGCCATAGCCTGCGGCGCGTTCGACACCCGCATGAACGACCGTCTTTCGACCCAAGAAAAAATCGCCTTCGCGGAGGAAATTCCGCTGGGGCGTTTTGGCAATCCCGCCGAAGCGGGTGATTTGGCTGTTTATTTGGCGTCCGATGCCGCGAGTTATTTAACGGGTCAAGTGATTCCGCTAGACGGCGGATTTTTATAAAGCGCGCCAAGCGCGCAGTGGGCACCGGGGACACATGTCGGCAGCGGCACATTCCCTCGAAGCCGGGAGCAGTTTTGCAAAAAAAGAGTCGGCGAGTGTCACTCGCCGACTCTTTTTTGCAAAATTAAAAAAAGCGCGCCAAGCGCGCGGTGGGAACCGGGGACACATGTCGGCGGCGACGCATTCCCTCGAATCCGGGAGCAATTTCCCGGCCAATAAAAAAGCGCGCCAAGCGCGCATTGGGCACCGGGGGCATATGTTGGCGGCGACGCATTCCCTCGAAGCCGGGAGCAATTTCCTTTCCCATAAAAAAAACCGCTTTTGCGGTCTTTTTTTTTAGAAATCTTCTCCCGGCTTCGAGAGCACGTGTCGCCACCGACATGTGTCCCCGGTGCCCACTGCGCGCTTGGCGCGCTTTCATCGACAATATTTTTCGTACGTTTTATCGATGGCGGTAATAAGTTTCGGATTGTAATATTCGATGTAGGAGTAAACGGAATCGAGCTGCTCCAGGACGACTTTATCAACCCCGCCGACTGAATTTTGCTGGTCGTTCGAGCCGTTCTTTTGAATATTGGCCCAAAACGAAACTCGCTTGCCTTCTTTATAAAAACCTTCGAGCTTGATACCGTTACGTTTTTCGTCCCAAAGAACCAAAATCGAACGATTCGCCTTGAGTACAAAACTCGTACCCTCAACAGGTTCTTCTTCATCGATTACGAAGCCCACTTTGTATGAAAATGTATCGTAAAATTCAAGCAAATCCTTGCCGGAAGACAGCTTCCATTCGCCCTCGGATTTTGTTTCTGACTCGGGCTTTTCTGCGGGCTGGGATTCTTCTTCATGTTCTGCTTTGGGCTCCTCGGCTTTTGCCGGTTCGGGTGCAGAGTTTGACTCGGTTTTCGGGTCCGGCTTAGAAGGGCTTGAGTCGGTGTCCTCGTCCGCGAACGGTGATTCCGGAAGTTTTTTACCGCACTTTATGCAGAAAACATCATCGTCTTCTTCTCTGACAGTTCCGCATTTTCTGCATTTTATCGGTATTTGTGTTCCGCATTTTCCGCAAAAAACAGACCCCACACGCAAATTCTTTCCACAATTTCCACACAACATAAATATCACCCTCTATTGTAAATTTTTTGTTGCATTTAGTATAAAATAACGCGAAATTTTTTTCAACTCATCACATAATACTCGGTCGATTCGGGTGGACACGCAAGGAATCGGAAGCTCCGGCATAATCATTATTTAGCATAATAATGACAGGGGTTTGTCATACCATGAAAACAGCCCGAAGGCCGAGAAATGCAGATGTTTCGGTTAAAGTTCACTACAATCAAAAAGGCGAACACATAGAAAAAATCCTGCGTGAAGCAGTTGTTCAGTATATACAAAGTGAGGCATTAAAAAAGGGGTCGGCAGTTCAAATCGCGGACTGCTCGCCCATACAACCCGGAGGGTCGCAAGATTCGGAGGATGCAGTATGTATCCAAAAATAAACAATCCACACAACTGGAATGTTGCGTTATACGCAAGACTTTCAAAAGAAGACAGAAAGGAGGAAAAGAACGGCAATTCCGGCTTGGATAACTCAGAAAGCATTGCAAACCAGATGGCACTCTTAAATGAGTATGCCGGACGAGAAAATCTGCGAGTTGTCGGGGAGTACATAGACGACGGATTCTCCGGAGGAAATTACCAAAGACCGGGATTTGAAAGCATGATAGCCGACATTGAGGAGGGCAAGGTGAACCTCGTTGTTACAAAGGACATGTCCAGGCTTGGACGGGATTATATCAGCACCGGGCATTATATTGAGCGGTATTTTCCCGAAATGGGCGTTCGTTATATTTCCTTGCTTGATGGCATTGATACAGGCGCGGACAACAGCAATAATGACATTACGCCCTTCAAGGCAATTTTGAACGACCTCTATGCGAAGGACATCTCAAAAAAAATAAAAGCTACTAAGCACTCCAAGCAAGAAAAAGGTTTGTTTATCGGCTGGCGCGCTCCTTACGGCTACATTCAATCAAAGGAAAATAAAAATATCTTGGAGATTGACCCGGAAGTAGCAGACAACGTGAGATATATGTTCGAGCTTGCGGCGCAGGGGAAATCTGTACGAGAAATAGCCACTATATTTAATGCGGCTAAAATACCGACCCCCGCAACTTACAAGCGAATTAAACTGTCAGAGGAACGAGTAAGCCCGTACAGGGGATTATGGTCAACAGAGCGTATCTCGGCAATGCTCCGGCACGAAGTATACATTGGCAACATGGTACAGCGGCGCATGAAGAAGGTAAGTTATAAATCCAAAAAGTGTGTCCGTTTGCCTAAGGAAGATTGGTTAATCGTGGAAGGAACGCATGACGCCCTTGTGGAACAGGACGTATTCAAAAAAGTGGGACTGCTCATTAAAAGCCGTGACAGGCTTAGACAACGAACACATGAGTATTTGCTAAAGGGATTGGTATACTGCTTCGAATGCGAGAATCAGCTGGGTGTAATTATGCGCAAACTTGCGGGAGACCGCGAAACCCTGTACTTCGTGTGCCGCACATATCAGCGATTTACAAAGGAAAATGTATGTACTTGCCATTGCATACGAGTGGAAACGGTTACGGATGCCGTTATGAAAAAGGTAAAGGAAATTTGCCGCCGCTATATTTCTGTTTTGGATATAGACGGCATTACTGCGGAAGTTATTCAAGCCATGTTCGAGCAACGAAAGCGGCAAAAAAACAGCTTGGCAAACCTCAAAACCGGCCTCGATGGGATTAAATCCAAAATTGACCGCGCCTATGACGACAGGCTTGACGATTTAATTGCGGAGGATGACTACCAACGGATTTACAAGCGGCTTAAAGCCGAAGAAGCCGAAATGCAAAATAAGCTGGCAGATTTCGATGAATCCGAGAAATCGGCAAACGATAACGGCTTTGGAAAAAAAGAAGTCGAGGAACTTGTGCGACAATTCTTGGAAGTCAAGGAAATCAGCCGCGACCTCGCCGTTAGCATGATTGAAAAAATCACGTTATCCGAAAGCAAAGAGGTGAACGTTCACTTTCGTTTTAAACAGCATTGCAAATGTTTGCCATGCGCTTACTCCCTTCCGCGAAAATAAAAAACCTCCGCGACGTCGCGTTGATTTCTCATGGAGCTTACAACCATGGAAACCACACCGATTTTGTAAAACAAAAAAAACGAGTCGGCGAGTGTCACTCGCCGACTCGTTTTTTTTGTCAAATTTTACGGAGGACATATCAAATGAAGGGTGTTGTATTTGACGATTGCGTTGTTCCTGCGCCAAACATGTGGTATAATCCCCGAAAATTCAAAAAATGGGGTTGTGTCGAATGATAAAATTTAACAGCGGAAAATTTAAAAAAGCCTGTGCGGTCTTGATTATCACGATTTTAATCGCGATGCTTATGCCGATGCAGGCTTTTGTTTTGTACCCGCCAAATGTGCCTGCGTCCGTGGAAATGCGGGGGTTGTGGGTTACTACGGCGTATAATTTGGACTGGCCCACGCGGCAGGGATTGTCCAACGCGGAGCTTAGGGCGGAAACCGACGCGATTTTGGACCGTGCGGCGGCGCAGGGCATTAATGCGATTTTTTTGCAGGTGCGCCCGACGGCCGATGCGTTTTATAATTCCGACATCTTTCCGTGGTCGCGACTTCTTACGGGCGAACAGGGTGTTGCGCCGGTAGATGGGTTTGACCCGCTTGGTTACTGGATTCAACAGGCGCACGCGCGTGGCATTGAGGTTCACGCGTGGCTTAATCCGTATCGTGTGACATTTCCGAACCAGCATATTACCGACCCGAACGATTTGTATGTAAATCACCCCGCGCGGCTTAATCCGCATCTTGTTATCGCGCATGGGACGTCGCTGTTTTTTGACCCCGGAAATCCGGCGGCGCGGCAGTTAATTCTCGATGGGGTGGCGGAACTTTTGCGTAATTATAATTTGGACGGCATCCATTTGGATGATTATTTTTACCCCGGTCGCGACTTCCCCGACGCGGCAACCTTTGCGCGTTATGCCCCCGAGGGCATGGATTTGCATGACTGGCGACGCGAAAACGTTAACGCCCTTATTCGCGGACTGCAAACGACGGTGCGCGAAACGCGGCCGCGCGCGCGTTTCGGTATAAGCCCGACCGCGATTTGGAAAAATGACTCAACCGACCCTCTCGGCAGCGCGACACGCGGGCAGGAAAGTTATCACGCGCTTTATGCCGACACGCGCCGCTGGGTTACAGAGGGCTGGGTGGATTATATCGCGCCGCAAATTTACTGGTTTGCGGGCTTTGAAATCGCGTGCTATGAGGTTGTGCTTTCTTGGTGGGAAGACGTTGTTCGCGGGACGGACGTGGATTTGTATATCGGCCACGCGGTTTATCGCGAATATGAGGGACGCGCGAATTGGAGCGGCGAAATTGTGCGCCAGCTCGAGAGAAACTCGCGTTCCGACGTTGTGCGGGGAAGCATTTTTTTCCGCGCGCGGCATATGAACAGTTCGGTCGGCGAAGCCGTCGGCGTGTTTTACGCCGGGCATATCCCCGCGATGGTGCCGACGCCACGCGATGACGCGCCCGCCGTTTTGATGAACACGCTTTCCGTCGTGCAACCCCGCGCGAATTTCCCCGCGATTCGAGGCGCGGAAGGCTTTAATTTCTTCGGCGCGGGCGTACCGGATGTCCCGATTTTTGTAAACGGACAGATTATAGAAAACCGCACCCCCGAAGGCTTTTTCAGCATTTTTCTGCCGCTTTCCCGCGGTGAAAATACATTTACATTCACGCAAGAAGGGCAAGCCCCCGTCACGCGGACCCTTACAAATAACCCGCCCGCGCCCGCCGAGCCGCCCGCAACAATGGCGCAAGCGGGCTTGCAAAACGCCTTCCCCTCCACCGATACATGGGGACGCGCGGGCGACGTGATAACCCTTTCCGCAACCGCCCCCGCAGGCGCGACCGTAACGGCGGAAATCGCGGGGCAAACCGTAGAGCTTCGCCAAACGTCGCACTCCGGCATCACCGCAACCCCGGGCGGCACAATGTACGCCGCGAGCTTCGCAAACACTTTTACACTAAACATAGACGCGCCCGACGACGCAATAACCGACATCGGTCGCCCCGTTTACACCGCGACATTCGCGGGGCAAACGTTTACGGCAACCGCCTCGGGCCAAATCCGCCAGCTCGGCAACGAAGCCCCATTTTTCGCGGAAATTTCTGCCGCAAACGCATGGGTCTTCCCCGGCGCGACATCAACGGGCGGCTCGAGCCAAATGCTTGAGCGCGGCCGTCGCGACCGCGTTCGCGCGATTAGCGGCGGCTGGACGCGGCTGGCGTCGGGCGGATGGGTTGAAAACGCGGGCGTGCGCACGTTTCGCGACAGCGAGTTGGTTCCTGCAAGCCCGGCAGGCTTTTTATCCGAAGGACGATACGTCCCCGCCGACACGGCAAACGGTTACTTCGACGACGTAATTTTTTGGAGCGCACCCTTCGCACCCGCAGTTTACATGGAATTCGACGGGCGAGAGCTAATCGTCGCGCCCGGAATAGAACAAACATTGCCGCCGATTTTTTTCAATGAAAATGAGACGATTTTCTCCGAGATTCGCAACGGCACGCACAACGGCGCGCCCGCGTATTTTATGACTCTTCGAGAAGGCGAAAGCCTCGAGGGATTTTACACGGAATTCGACGCGGAAAATAATCGCTTGCGCCTAGTTTTGCGCCGACGCCGCGCGCTTGTTCCGGGCAATTACCCCTTCGCGGGCTTCACATTCGTGCTTGACGCGGGTCACGGCGGGGATGACCCCGGCGCGGTCGGACCGATGGGCGCGGCAATGTCGGAGTCGATGATTGTCTTGCGTCACGCGGAGTTAATCGGCGAGCGGCTTGAAATGCTGGGCGCGGACGTCGTGTTCGTTCGCGACGACAACACACGGCACGAGCTTGTCGACCGCGTTCACGCAAACCGCGCCGTAAAGCCCGACATGTTCATCTCCCTCCACACAAACTCCACCGCCGAAACCACAAACGCAACGTCCATCCACGGCTTTACGGTATGGTATCGCAACGCGAACAGCCGCCCCGCCGCCGACACATTTTTACAATCCATGCGCTATGTAAACCCCCTGACAAACCGCGCAAATCAAGTGAACAACGCTAATTTTTTCGTTGTGCGCCCGGTTTGGTCGCCCGCGATTTTGCTTGAGGCGAGCTTTACGAATAATATTCAGGACTTCGCGTGGATGATAAACGAACGCCGCCAAGTCGATTACGCATGGGGTGTTGTGAACGCGCTGTTGCGCTACTACGGCGGAATGTGAAGCCAAAAAAAGCGCGCCAAGCGCGCAGTGAGCACCGGGGGCATGTGTCGTGGGCGACACGTTCTCTCGAAGCCGGGAGCAATTTACCGTGCCAACAAAA
>JGI24703J35330_11748684_pt1 | contig 24818 bp, 21 predicted proteins | sample TergutNt197P1_FD_35330 | JGI IMG/M metagenome (IMG submission 35330)
GCTCGACGACAAAGCAAAACAAGAGCTCAAGGGGAAGCTCGACGACAAAGCAAAACAAGAGCTCAAGGGGAAGCTCGACGACAAAGCAAAACAAGAGTATCCCCAATATAAAACCACTCCGAGTAAAATTGATACGTAATTTTACTCGGAGTGGCTTTATATTCTTGATTTTTTGCGATTAGAATCGTTTTTAGGTTTATTGAAAGTTCGGGTGTAATACTCCGAACGCTCTGCGTCGGTTCACGCGCGAGAAGCGAGAGGGGGGCAGGGCTTGCCCTGCGGTGTTACCGAACATTTTCAGGCATATTTTCTAATGATGGATTTTTCTCGCCAACAATTCCGAGTTTGTAACCCTCTGAATGCCAGAAATCTATAAGCTCACCGAGTATTTGTGCATTAGTCTGTGAGACAGCATGGAGTAGCACAATTCCACCAGGATGAGTTCCAGATTTTGATTTCTCTAAAGCTACGTCTGGTTCTGGTTGATTGTTCACGTTCCAGTCCATATATGCAAAACTCCAGAATACGCTTGTGTAACCGAGGCTTTTTGCGACCGCAAGGCTCTGTTTCGAGAACTCGCCCATTGGAAATCTGATTAGCGTCATTTCGTAATCAAAAGTCTGTTTGACGTAATCGTGAAGTTTCTGAATTTCGCCACGCACTTCATCAACCGAACTGTCAGGGAACGACGGGTGAGTGTATGAATGATTGCCGACAACGTGTCCTTCATCAAGCATTCGTTGAACTAACGCTGGTTCTCTTTCGCAATAATCATAAGTCACAAAAAAAGTAGCTCTCACATTTTTAGCTTTTAGTATATCAAGAATATTACTAGTGCAACCGTTTTCATATCCCTCGTCAAAAGTGAGATAAATACTTTTTTCGCATTCACCTATGAAAATTGCACCCAGTTCACCAAAATCACGGTTAGCGTTTAGTGCATCTAAAGGGCGACCTTTATCGTCAATCGCAGCCCCTAATCCCCAACCGATTTTATCGTTTGGGAGTGAGTTAAAATCATTACTAATTCCGCTCACTATAGATTGAACTTCGATTGCTTCAAGTGGCAATAAACGTGCATTGTTATTATAAGAATCGGCAGCTGGGTATTCCCCCTCAGCTGCCGTGTTGCCATTACTGTTATAATAGCCATTCTCGTCATCATAACCATTTTCATCACCATAACCGTTCTCGTCATAATAACCATTTTCGTCATTGTAATTATTATCATAGTCATTTGTGCCATTATCATAACCATTGTTATATTCAGTACCGTCACCGTTTGTACCATTATTATAACCGTTTGTTTCGTACGGGTTTAGGAGTGAATCGTCTTCGGTGTTTTGATTATTTTCATCAACATCAACGTTAGGTTCACAAGCCGAAAACGTGATTGTTGCCGCTAATATACAGGCTAATACAGCCCTTGAAAAAGGTTTTTTCATTTTAATTTTACCTTCCATTTCATTATTTTTTAGAGATTGCCTAAAGGCTTTCGCCACAAGTTCAAAACACTCATATTTCAAATCGTGTCAACAGCCTTTAATCATATTTTGCTTATAAAATCAAATTTATATTACAAGAAATTTTTGGACAAAAAGATTCTCTAAAAAACTTTGCATTACTTTGGTTATTATGCCACATAATACATCAAAAATTTTAGTATACAAAAGTCTGCTTAGTAAAAGATAAATTCATACTAAAATCGAAAGGAGAAAAAACAATGAAAAATACAAGTAATGCTGATTTAGCAGCACGTGCAATGAAAGAAATTCCACAACCACAACCGAACGCTAAAAGAATAGTCGCTCTCGCTAAAGAAGGCGGTAAAATCACTGGCTATCAGCTTTCAGACGGTCGTGTTTTGAGTAAAGAAGAAGGAATCCTCGAAGCTAGAAATGGCGGAATAATGGGAGTAGGCGTTTCGGAAAGACGCGGTAGCGAATATCTCAAATCAATTCCAGACGAAAACAGCACAAACAACCTCAGCAATTTGCCCACTGTAAAAGGTTAATACAACAAACAGCCCTCACAACTAAAATGGTGAGGGCTGTTAATATTATTATATAAACAAAATCCCATCAAGATGGTCAATTTCGTGACACAAAGTTGCTGCTAAAAATCCTTCGCCCTTGACTGTAATTGATTTACCATAACGGTCAAACCCTGTAACTGTTACGCTTTTAGGGCGCATTACTATAGCTTGCGGCGAATCCGGTGCAATTGAACCTTCTTGAATTTCTATGAGTTCGTCGGACTTTTCGATGATTTGTGGGTTAATCAGTTCGATTAACTCATGGTTATCGTTTGCAAGAATGATGACAACACGCCTCAATATTCCAACATGAACTGCCGCACAGCCATAACCGTTTGCTCTGATAAGTGTTTCAAGCATATCATCAAGTAGAATGTGTAAACGCTCATCAAATTTGTCTGGAGCGACCTCACGGCTCTTTTTACGAAAAATCGGGTCATTCCAATTAGTTAGTTTTCTTAATGCCATATATTAACCTCCAAAATGATTTTTTGACAAATTTTCATGATTTTTTCGATAAAAGGGCTTGACAAATCATAAAAATCGTGGTATAATGTTAGTCGGTGATGTGAATGTGCCGATATTCTATTGCCTGGATTCTGTTTTATCAGTCTACCAAAATCTACGCTATTACAGTTTTGTAATTATGCGCCACTAGCTCAATTGGATAGAGCGTCTGGCTACGGACCAGAAGGTTTGGGGTTCGAGTCCCTCGTGGCGTGGGTATGGGGAATAACAAAATCCTTTCTTTCCTATATCGTTTTGGATTTATTACCCACAACCCTCTCAACTTTTGTTGAGAGGGTTGTGGGGTTTTAAAAACGAATAGCCTGTGGTGATTCCACCCTATAAGGTTGAGCCATATATCACACAATTTGAGCAACAAAACTCCGACTAAATGTAGCATAAAACCACAAGTCGGAGTTTTATATAGTCGGTCAGTTTTGTAAAAATTTAATCTATTTGTCAGAAGTTTTGTTCTCACTCATTAAATCAACAATTTTCTTTATACACGCATGGAGTTGACAACGCGAGAATTGAGCGTCAGCCCCCTCTTCATCGCCTTTTTGACGTACATTATCATGAATAAGTGATGAAAACATAATGACCGGAGTTTTAGCCAACACTTTATCATTGCGAATTAATCGTAACAAAGTATGACCGTCCATAAGTGGCATTTCAATATCAGTGATAATCGCACCAATCGTTCCGAGAGTTTCAACGCCTTCATCATCGTCTTTAAGCGACGAAATATAATTCCACGCTTCTTTACCGTTATAGAACGAAGATATATTGTCAAAACCACATTTTCTAAGTTCGGTAACGATTACTTTGTTTAGGAAAATCGAATCATCGATTACAATGATTTTACGCTCAAAATCAAAGTTTGGCGGTATAGCTATTTCACCTACTGTTCCGAGTTCAAACTCTTGACCAGAGTTCATGTCGCAGACGATTTTTTCAAAATCAAGAATCATCATGATTTTTTCGTCAATTTTAGCAATCCCAGTAGCCAAACCGTCATCAGATTTTCCACTAACTGATGGAGGCATTTCAACCTGTGTCCATTTTAGACGCTGGATTCCGTTTACGTTCGATACATCAAAAGCCACGCTTACTTGCGCAAAGTCGCAAACGACTAAAAGAGTTCTCTCAATATCAGGGCGTGGAATGTCTAATACTTTATGCAAATCTATCACTGTTACGAGTTTATTTCTGTGCATGAAGACACCTTCAACCGCACTTGGTGCATTTGGAACATGAGTAACCTCACAATGAATAATAATCTCACTGACTTTAGCTATGTTAATTCCGAAATGCTCATCTCCTACTGAGAACTCAAGCAACTCAAGGTCATTAGTATCAACTTCATTTTCCGCACCGATACCGTCGATATTCATAATTGAAAACCTCCATATATTGGCGAGTGTGTAATACTTTACAACACTCTACTCTTGTATACATCTATATTAGATTTTATATACTATCAGATAAGTATAGCATACTTTTTATAAAAAATCAAGCGAAAAAAGCGAAAATCTGAAATTTTTCGTCTTTTTTTCATTTTATTTGTCTTTTACCTTGACAAATTGTGTTTTCGTGGTATAATAGCTAAACAAGAGCAAAATAAAGCTGGAGCTTTGCTTCGGCTTTATTTTGCAAATCCCACATTGCGATGAATCTTTTTATCTTAGCTCTTGTTTAGCAATACTTTTTTCAAACGTGCCATCGCTTCGACAGTGTTTTCGTATGTGTTAAACGCAGTCAGCCTGAATTTATTAGCACCATTTTCGCCGAACCCTACCCCTGGTGTTCCAACTACGTTTGCTTTCGTTAGCATAAAGTCGAAAAAATCCCAGCTATCCATATTGTTTGGGCAATCAAACCAAACGTATGGTGAGTTTACTCCACCAGTAAAACTAATCCCCAGCTCAATGAATGTGTCCATTATAATCTTTGCGTTTTTGCGATAATACCCAATCGATTCTTTGATTTGCTGTTGACCTTCTTTAGAGAATACAGCTTCTGCCGCACGTTGGACTGGATATGATACCCCATTAAATTTACTACCTTGGCGGCGTGACCATAGCTGAATTAGTGGAATTTCACTTCCATCAGAGGAGGTTAGCATAAGTTCGTTCGGAACAATCGTGTAACCACAACGTGTTCCAGTAAAACCAGCAGTTTTGGAGAGTGAACAAATTTCAACCGCACACTTTCGCGCCCCTTTGATTTGAAAAATGCTGCGTGCTTTATCTGTTTCGGAGATAAAAGCCTCATATGCTGCGTCATAAACAATTACAGCATTATTTGCTAACGCAACATCAACCCATGCTTTTAGTTCGTTGTGTGAATACGCTTCACCAGTAGGGTTGTTTGGCGAGCATAGGTATATTATGCTGTCTTTCGGGGCGATTGGCGTGTTAAAATCTGCAAACGTAACCTTTCTTCCACCCATAATACTTGAATCAACGTATACTGGGTATGCTGGGTCTGTTACGATTACGTCACAATCTGACGCAAAAATATCGCCTATGTTGCCCGAATCTGATTTCGCACCATCAGAAATAAATATTTCATCGGTTAAAAGCTCTACTCCGAAATCTTTATAATACCCACCAACAGCTTCACGCAAGAAATCATAACCACGCCCTGAATCTTCATAGCCACGGAAGGTTGATTTTACTCCCATTTCGTCAAAGGCTTTTTTGCCCGCTTCTACTACAGCTGGCACTAACGGTAGTGTAACATCTCCAATCCCCATTCGGATAAGAGAGACATCGGGGTTTTTTGTAATAAATTCACTAATACGCTTGCTGATTTCAATAAAAAGATAATTCTTTTTTAAATTCTGAAAATTATTATTATATTTCGCCATGATTTTCCACCTTTCGTAAATACAATTTTGACAAGATATAGTTAAGTATAACACAGATTTGACTAAAAGTAAAGAGGAGTTTGTATGAATTTTAAAAAAATATTTGCAGGGGCTACCATTTGTATGTTGTTCACTTTAGCATTAACAGCGTGTTCTGACATCGTTTATCCACCACGCGGGATTGACCCTGACACAATCGGAACAGAAACACTTGCACCGCCACCGCCTGCCCTTGAACCAATTGAGGATAGGTACAGGCTTCTCCGTTATGATATTACGCCTACTCCGTTTGAATATTTGTACGATTTTAACGAACCATATTTAATTTCAGCACACGGTGGTGAGCGTGAGTTTTCGGTAACACTCGAGCTAAATGCACCACAACATTATCGCATAGGAATAAACACCCGTGCCCCAGCTGGAAGCCCTATAATTCAACTTTCGTCTAGAGATGAGATTTTTGGCGTGTTCTTTGTTGAAGGGTTGTATGCGTTAGAAGAAGAATCAGGCGAATATTTTATGTCACCGATTTATTTGCCTGAGGGTGAAACGACATTAACTTTTACCGCTCTGCGTGGGGCAGTAGCAATCGACAGCATTATAGCAAACGATGTTTTGTCTATTCCAAACTCTCGATTTGCTAACACACAATCGTTAATTACTCCGTCACCGTCAGCTGAAGCTAGCGAACTTTTAGCATTCTTAAACTCAATTTACGGTTCACGTGTGTTGACTTCTCAAAGAGTGAGCACTGGCACTAACGCAGAAATCGAGGCCTTGTACACTGCGACTTTTCGCAAACCCGCAGTACGTTTCGGCGAGTTAAGAACCGCAACCATAATTTCAAACGAATTTGAAACCGAGTTCGGGGCGTTCCAAACTGAAAAAGATTTAGCGTTAGACTGGCATCAAAAAGGTGGAATAGTAGGCTATTCTTGGACGTGGGATTCACCTTGCGGTTCGGACAGTGCATTTGCTGACGATAGCACGTTTTCACTCACCGCTGCATTAGTTGGAGCCGAAGAGTCAGGAGCGGTCATGCTTGATTTAGATTTTGTTCAAACACTAACCGAAACCGAAGAAATAACTCCAGAACTTATATTGCTAATAAGAGATATAGATAAAATCGCCGAAGTTTTCAATCGTTTTCGTGACGCAGGAGTTCCAGTGTTATTCAACCCACTCCCCGATGCAGGGAGCGGGCTATACTGGTGGAGCGAAAACGCCGAAAGTTATTTGCGACTATGGCAGTTTATGTATACCCGCCTTGTGAATTTTCACGGACTTAACAATCTTGTCTGGGTCTGGAGTGGGGGGAGCCATCAGTTCTACCCTGGTGACAATCGCGTAGATATAATCGCCGAAAGTATGTTCGGGGTTCTGAACCGCAACGTTGACTCTGGCAATTTAAACACCTTGGAAACAGCTCATAGTTCTATGAATACAGGTTCAGTTAGATTTTCGCAAACTGCTGATTATAATAATCTCACTAACAGCGATTCAACTACTGAAAACTTTGCTATGGTAGTTAGAAGTGAAGGTATTCCGTCGCCAGATGCTTTAGTGAGAGATAATGCCATGTGGCTAATCTGGGGATTAGAGCGTGGAGGTTTTGCCATAAACGAAAACGGCGAAATTCTACCAGAGCTTTTGAATGCACTCGACCAGTTTTACAATCACGAAATTACTATTACGTTAGACCAACTTAGTGAGTTGTTGTCTTATAGTCAAACCACTTGAAAACAAACTCGTTTTTGCGGTCTTTTTACCGCCATACTTCGTTAAATTTTCCTTAAATATCATCGAATATTCGCTGAAAATTTTCCTCGTATGACAGCAAAAATCCTCGCAAATCCTGAGCCTATTTCCAAATGGTATGACTATAGAACGGGAGAATCATAATGGAAGCAAAAAAATATATAGAAGTTGCTAAATTCACTAAACCACAAGGACTAAAAGGCGAGTTGCGTGCGTCACTTTATTGCGATTCGCCCGAAGTTTTAGAAAAATTTCAGGACAGATTATTTATTGGAAAAGAAAAGAAACCCATTGAAATCACTTTGCGAAATGTTCGCAAGGGATTCGTTGTAGTAAAAATTTTCGGAATTGACGATATAAACAACGCTGAGGTGTTTGTAGGAGAAAGTTTGTATATCGACCGCAATGATTATATTCTTCCTGAAAACACGTGGTTTATAGCCGATTTAATCGGACTAAAAGTGGTAGATGTTGATTCAGGCGTGGAATATGGAGTAATTCAAGAAATTTTACAAAATGCACCTAAAGATGTCTATGTCATCAAAACTAAAAGCGGGCGAACGCTTATGTTCCCATCTATTCCGGAGGTGTTGATTGATACTGATATAAACGCCGGTGTAATCAAAATCCGCCCGAGTGTTATCGAGGGGTTATTTGATGTGTAAGCTAAACAAGATGTCCTAGAAGAGCGGACTCGCTCCGCTCGAAAGGGAGGAACATTGCCCGTTTGGAGTTAAGGAACTCAACGGCGGGTCTAAATGTATACCTCTTTAATAGGGGCATCTCTAGGGGCATCTCTAACTCGAACAAAAAAGTTATGTAAAGTTTTTGTAAAATCGCTTGAAATTGAGGATATAAAGTGCTACAATCCTGATTAAGCGAGAAATGTAAAGTCTGTGTAAATGGGGCTGTTAAATAATTCATTGTCACACGCTTACGAATTTGCCAGTTCCGTCGTTTTACCCAAAAATGTCAAGTACGCAATTAAGCAACAAGCAGTTATTCAACAGCACCTAAATTTCTCCAATCTATAAAATATAAGGCGGACAAATGTTATGATTCCTGAAAATGTAATGACGGTCATTACAATCCTTAGTGGGTTGGCACTATTCCTCTTTGGTATGAAGATGCTGTCGGATAGTTTACAAGCGGCGGCAGGTTCGAGTTTCAAGAAAATCCTCGATGGCGTTACCAAAAACCGTTTCGCTGGTCTTGCGACGGGTGCTTTACTTACAATACTTATTCAAAGCTCATCGGCAACTTCTGTTATGGCTGTCGGGCTTGTAAATGCAGGGCTTTTGCGTTTATCACAAGCAATAGGCGTAATAATGGGTGCAAATATAGGGACAACGATGACTGGTCTAATCGTCGCTCTAAGAGTAAGCGAAATTGCACCTGCTTTAATTGTAATCGGTATGGCAGTAATTATGGTTGCAAAAAAAGAGACAACAAAACATAAGGGTCAAATCTTTGCGGGGCTCGGTATACTCTTCCTCGGAATGCTTACCATGACACAAACACTAAGACCGCTTGCAGGAACTGAAACTGCTGAAAACATCCTCGCAAGTGTAAACAACCCATTTATGGGGATTCTAATCGGTATTGTTTTCACAGCGATGATTCAAAGCTCTTCAGCGACTACGGGTGTGGTAATCGCACTTGGTATGTCTGGTGTAATCCCACTTGAATTTGCGGCATTTATTATCTTCGGTACAGAAATAGGTACTTGTATCACGGCATTTATGGCAACAATCGGTGCTTCTAAGCAAGCAAAACGTGTTGCGATATCTCATATAACCTTTAACACAGTTGGTGTAATCTTATTTGCGACATTGGCACTATTGCCATTGCCAGTCGCACCATACACCGAATATTTGCTCTGTGAAGCTGGCAACTATGTTTACAATGACGGTATCCGTGTTATAGCAAGTGAGGGTTATGGTGGTCTAATAGGGCTATTCGGAAACATTGGTGACGGAACTTATGAAGCTGTTGGTGCACAAATTGCATTAGTCCACGTCGTGTTTAACGTGACAACTGCTTTACTACTACTTCCGTTTATCAAACAACTTGCGAAGTTCGCTACACTAATTATTCCAGAAAAAGAGGGTGAAGGTGACAGCGTTCCTAAACTCGCTCACCTTGACTCAAGAATGATGGCTACTCCTCAAGTTTTAGTCGAACAGCTTCGCCGTGAGGTTGAACGTATGGCAAGAATGGCTCTCGACAACTACAGGCTTTCAGTCAATATGTTCTTAAACCGTGACGCTAAGCAGGAAGAAAATATCAAGAAAAATGAAAAGACTATTAATTACTTGAACCACGAAATCACTAAGTATTTGGTGAAAGTAACCGCTCTTGAACTCGAAGACGAAGACCGTAAATTAGTAGGTTCATTCCACCACGTGGTAAACGATATCGAGCGAATTGGCGACCACGCTGAAAACATCATGGAATTTAGTACACCGTTCATTGAGAATAAAAAGTTATTCTCTGAAGTTGCGATTGAAGAAATGCGTTCGTTAGCTAAAGAAGTTGACCACGTACTCGAAAGTGCAATTGACTATCTTGCAAGCCAAAAAAATAACCCTGCTGAAATCGACCGCATCAAAGGCATCGAAGACGACATCGACCATACTGTAGAAACACTCAAAAACAACCATGTTGAGCGTTTGAACCAAGGCAAGTGTACTCCAGATTCTGGAATGCTGTTTGTAAATATGCTTGGTGATTTTGAGAGAGTCTCTGACCATGCTTCTAATATTGCGACTTATCGCGGTAAAAGAAAAAAGCAACAGGCTTAAAAATGTTCGGTAATACCGCAGGGCAAGCCCTGCACCCCTCGCGCTTCGCTCGATAGAACGACGCATAGCGTCGGGATATTACACCCGAACTTTAATAAAACCTCCACGGAAATTAATGTATCCGTGGAGGTTTTATTTTTTATGCGACCAGTAATAATCCAAGAACCAGACATCTCTCACTTCAAAACTCCTACCTTCTAAGTAGCTTAGAGGGTTCGGTTCGATTGCAGACCAGGTCTGATTAAATGACAGCTTATAACTACAGAGTGCTTGTTTACCATTCTTAAACTCGCCGCCGTGTTTTTTATTGATTGCATTTTTACCGTATTTCCCATCACCCAACAAAGGACACCCGATTGATGCCATATGTGCTCTGATTTGATGCGTCCTACCAGTCAACAAATTAACTTCAGCTAATGCAAGCCCTGATTGTTTGCATTCATCAAGAATACGATAGTGAGTTATGATAGTTTTTGCATTCGGAGAAATTTTTTCTTTGCTAATTTTGACTGTGTTACGCTCTTCATCTTTTTCTAAAAAACCAGTCAGTGTAGCAGTTTTTACTTTCGGAATCTCGCTAAGCACACATAAATACAGCTTAGTGATTTGTCGTAGGCGGATTTTTTCATTCATCATGCGTAGAGTTTCAGCGTTTTTAGCGGCAATCACAATTCCAGCAGTATTGCGGTCAATCCGATTGCATAGGCTTGGTTCAAATGATTGTTCACTCGCAGGATTAAATTCGCCTTTTTTGTACAGATAGGCTTTTATGCGTTCAGCGAGAGTATCTTGAAGCTGAAATCTCCCATTCTCAAAAGCCTTGTCGGCGTGACAAAGCAGACCAAACGGCTTGTCTATTAGCAGAATGTTCATATCTTCATACACTATGTTCAATTTAGTTGAAACGCCGAAAAACCTTTCCTTACCGTTAGCAAGTTCGACTTGCGGAAGGTCAGATTTGGTATATACACGAACTATGTCGCCCTCTATTAGCTTATAATCCGCTTGTTTACGCTTAAAACCTTCATCGGGTTGTAGAATTGAACAAACTTTTAGGTCTTTGTTACGCAACGCTTTGCGGATTATTCCTACAGTTAAACCTTGTTTTGCCAAAAAACGGTCTAATCGTTTACCAGCATCATTTGGGGCGATTTTGTATTCTTTAAGATTCATACGACTATTAAACTCTCCAAGGGAATTAACTCCTTTCACCAACAAGAATATGAATTAACTGGTCAAAATTTAAACCTGCACGATAATTTTGCGACAAATAGTATAATTCCGACTCATTATGACAAAATAAGTCTACAATGGGTCTGTTGAATAATTGAAAGGTTAATCATAATATTTATGTATATTAAAATTATAACAAGTCTAATCGCAATGTTAATATTATCATCAAGTATTTGTGGTGAAGAAATTTTGGATTCTGGTTCGGACTCACCTGAACCAATTGTAACATCCGAATCAATCGAGCTACCAATCTTGATGTATCATTTTCTGGTAGAAAATCGTGGCGAACTGCACATATGTCCATCTGAATTTGAACTGGACTTACAATTCTTGAAAGCGAACGGATACAACACAATCGGTATAACAGACCTGCTTGATTTTGTGTACTCAAACAAACCGCTCCCCGAAAACCCAATAATGCTCACTTTTGATGATGGGTATTACAATAATTACAAACATGGGTTCACACTGTTGCAACAATACAAACAAAAAGCCGTAATCTTCATAATAGGCGAACACATAGATTTATGGAGTGATGATTTCTACGAAGATATAGAAGTAGGGCATATGACGTGGGAGCATATCCGAAAAATGCTTGATTCAGGCTTAGTCGAATTTGGAAGCCATACCCACAACCTCCACAAACTTGAGAGTGACTGTGGCAGGCGTGGAGCGTCTCGCAATAACGGCGAATGCCTGTCAGAGTTTAGAACGATTTTTGAGGACGATGCAAACAAGTTCGTCACAAGGATGATTGAAGAAACTGGAATTACACCAGTTTCATTTGCATTTCCATTTCACGCCGTTTGCGAATACGCAGTACAAATCCTCAAAGAATTGAGATATCGAGTAATCTTCACTTATCGTGGAAACAACGCAATAAACTTAATCACACCATATCAGCCCGAAACTCTCTTTAATCTATACCGAATCAACCGTTGTTCTTTGCGAAGTGCTGAAAGTATATTGCAAGATATTAGACTAAGTTAGGCACTATTTTTGTGACCTTACACGCTAATTTACGATTTTTCGAGTGGCATACCTCACTGGTAATCCTACAGTAATAGCCAGCATAGCTTTGAGAATTTCAGGAAGAACGAATGGCACAAATCCAACTACGAATGCTGTTTGTATACCGAAATCGTTCATAAACCAGAGCCATAGTGAACCCAAAGTCAGATTAAGCACCACACCCAAAATCAAAAATGTAGCGAACACTGGTTTTCGTTTTAGTTTAGAGAAGCGGTATTCTAAATCTGTGCCGATTCCAATTAAGAATGCCATAATCGGCAATGACATCAGATACCCGCCCCATGGAGCAACAAGTCTATGGATTCCGTGTCCAAGTGGTGATGGTGAAAACACAGGTGCCCCTACTGCTCCGAGCATTATATAAACCAAAAGCACAACCGCCGCTTTTTTTGAGCCAAGCACAATTCCAGTAAGCATCACCCCAAAAGTCTGCAAAGTAAGTGGAACGCCCCCTGGTAGCATAATCGAAAGTTGTGATAATACCGCCATAATCGCCACAAAAACGGCGATTAAACACAAATCATTTGTTGAAATCTTTTTATTCATAATAAACCTCTTTACATTTTTATAATCAGTTAAGTTGAAAATGCTTCGCATTTTCAATCCATAGCACACGCTACGGAGTCGCCATAGGCTAGGCGACCTGACTTGATTTCAATAGCGGTTATTCTGTGCCGTTGGCACAACGGCAAGCGTTGCTTGCCGAATAAAATGCAAAGCATTTTATTTTCAAATCGCTATATAACGTGATAGGTCTATTATACCACACAAGAACTCTATTGTCAACCTTTTTTGAAATTAAAGTTGACAATAGAGTTCTAAAGGTTAACATCAAGAAGGTTTCCCAAAAATCACTCTATTACGTCCGTTAGTTTTGGCTTCATAGAGAGCGTTATCAGCGCTCCTGATAAACGCAAGTGGGGAATCAGTTTTTGTCGGAATCAAAGTAAACGCACCGACACTTACTGTTGTTTTAACTTCAGGTGGGTCTAACGATGCATCAACAAAAATCACTGTTTTTTCAATAGCGATTCGAATTTTTTCAGCAATGAACAACGCCCCAGCGTCATCAGTCATAGGCAGTAGTATTATGAACTCTTCCCCTCCCCAACGACTAGCGTAATCGCTTGAGCGACGGAGATTGCTTTTCAAAACTTTTGCAACAGTCGCAAGTGCTTCATCACCACGTAAATGCCCATGAGTATCGTTGAAATTCTTTAAATTATCAACATCAAGTTTCAAAACGCTGAATGTTTCGCGTTTTCTTAACGCTCTGCTCCATTCATTTTGAAACCGTTCATCAAAAGCACGGCGGTTCGGGAGGTTTGTGAGCATATCAGTAGTACTAAGTTTTTTTATTGTACGAATATGCTGAAGTATTTGAAGCTGATTTTCTACACGAAGTCGTGCGATGTTCTCGACAAAAGGTTTATTGATATAGTCACACGCACCAAACTCAAGCCCAGTTATGTGGGAATGGTCACTCACTTCAGTGATAAAAATAATCGGAGTTTCAATGCCAGATTTTCTTAGAATATCCATAACCTTAAATCCATCGATTTTAGGTAGAACTACATCAAGCAAAATCAAATCAGTCGGAGCGCCAGTGATGAGTTCTAACGCTTCTTCACCACTTTTAGCCCTAATTAAATCATACTGGTCGCCAAAAATCTGAAGTAATCTTTGAAAACAAACGTCTGAATCTTCAACTACTAATATTTTCCATCTTTTGTTGTTTATAGTCATAGGAACAACCCTCGTTTCAAATATGTTATGTAAACGGTGTTTCTAAAGTCTGACAAAAAAAAACCGCATTTATGCGATTTTTATATTATAGGAATTTGACTTTTAATAGCCCATAGGTGTTGGTGAATAGGTTTTGCTGGCTTGACAGAATCGCTCTGTCCCCCCTCTAAGCAAAGCTCACTTACGGACATCTTGTTATTTGGCTTGCCATCGAAATCCCCCACTCAAAAAAACGGGCAACGCCCATTTGTGAGGACTCCTCTTGTTTGGTTTTCCCCCCGTGTGGGGAATTTGGGACGTACTTTTCATTTCAAAGAGTACGGCTGAAAGGACTTGAACCTTCACGGGTTACCCCACCAGAACCTAAATCTGGCGCGTATGCCAATTTCGCCACAGCCGCTTAATGGTTTACAAAAAACCAACTTGTCCACAGTCAATTATCAACTGTCAACCAACAAGTCATTCCGCGTTCGCACATTACTGCATTTGATTCGTCGGTGTCGATGTGAACAGCATCAGCAAAAGCAGCATTTACTCTTGCTACTACATCGCCTAAAATTGCACTTCGACCTTGTGATTCCACTTTTAGATTAACAATCTGACCGTTAGTTAGCCCCCATTTTTCGGCTGTTGCAGGGGTCAGATGTGCATGGCGTTTTGCAACAATCACACCTTCAGAAATAGCAACTTCACCTTTAGGACCTACTAGTTTACACCCAGGTGTTCCAGTCAAATCGCTTGACTCTCTCACAAAAATAGGAATACCAATCGAACGAGCATCAGTCGCAGAAATCTCTATTTGGTCAGCAGGACGTGCTGGACCTAAAACCGAAACTCCACATAATTCTTTCTTTGGACCGACTATTGTTACACGTTCTTCACAAGCAAATTGCCCCGGTTGCGACAAATCAGCTTTTTTAGTGAGTTGATGCCCTTTACCAAAAAGAATTTCTATTGTCTCTTGAGTTAAGTGCATATGACGCGCAGAAGTTTCAACAAGAATTTCCATTTTTGACATATGTGCGTACCTCTAATCTTTAATATGTTTCATCACTCAATCTATTATACAATATATTTCAACAAAAATCAAGGGGTTTTTTGAAAAATTTTAATTTTTTTAAAACTATTTTAGTTTTTTGTCCATAATTGGCTTAAACCAATGTCTAAAAGCATAGAAAACATAAGTCAACGCAAAGTCATAACAAAGGAAAGCAAGATTTCCGAGACCCCAAAAAGCATAGATTGCATAATCACCGAACCACTCTAGTCCCTCAAGAGTATCGGCTACACCGAACAGCTCCACCGCAATAAAGTAAGAAATGACAGCAGTTACATTAAAAAGCAGTAACTTAAATATAAATCGAACTGCCCAAAATTTTACACCGACCAGCTTCTCGCGCAAAAGTGGATAATATCCGAAGAATAAAATAAAAAAGGTTCTAGCCTGAATTTCAGGGACTAATATTAACGATAATAACGAAGTTGCAAGATAAGTCATCACCGCCCATCTAAAGGCTTTGTCGGAGTGAATTTGTGCATAAACACTCCATACAATTACCCCTGCGAATGCTGGCATCATATAAGTCAACGATGGAACTACCGAAACAAACATCACCAAAATCGCCAAAGCGGAAATGATTCCGCAATAAGCTATATTAAAGCTGATTTTACTGCGATTATTCAATAAGATAGCCCCTCTCACATTTTTGGCAACCCTCCGAACGATTGAACTTGGTTCTAAGAAATACGAGTGCTTTCAGTTCCATCAAGTCGCATTTTGTACATTGCTAGTGGCACGTCATCACCGCCAATTTCAGCGGCATAAAAAATCCAGTCACCTACAACGCTCAAGCTCGCACTTGAGTGATTGTTTAATCGCGCTCGATTATCGCCATTGATGTCTATGCGATAAATCCGCCCTAAACTATCGTTATTGATATAAAAAATCCAGTTGCCTGCAACGTTCAACTCAGTACTCGTATCGCCGTTGACTCTGATTTTTTCATCTGCCCTATTTCGATGAACTCTGAATATGTGCATTTCCATAGTTTCGTCGTATGAGTCATAAGCGTAAAAAATCCAGTCACCCGCCACATTCAGAAATTCGCTGTCGTTACTGCTCACTCTACTCATTTGAGTTCCATCATGACGCATACGATATATCCGCCAGTCACTGTCAGCGTTGCTAAAATAAATCCAATCATCAATCACATTAGGATATAAACTCTCAACTTGATTTAGTTGTCTTAACTCCGTGCCGTCTGTGTTCATTCTGAAAAGATTGCCATTACCAGAGCCACCAAGAGAAAAGAAAATTCTGTCACCAAATACATGAAGATAAGTCGCTACTGCCCCTTCTTCTGGTTCAAAAATCAGCTCAAGTTCAGTGCCATTATTTAACATCCGATAAATCTTCCAGTCACTTACAAAATATAACCAATCACCGATTGCGTTAAGCCCAAAGGCCATCATGTTACTGATTTGCAAAGTGTCTGAACTGTCTTGTCGCATTCTAAAAATCCCGCTTGGTACGGCATAGAAAATCCAGTCACCCTGCATAGTCGCCGTTCCCCAATTATTGATGTTGCCTGCGGTATTTCCACGTTCGTTGATTCCACTAGGTTCAAGCGTCATACCCTCTCCTGGCACACCTGTAATCGAGAACGGATGTTCAAAATCTTCGTCTTCGGGGTCAAAAGGAATTTCAGGGGGTTCGTTTTGAGTAACGTCCGGATTTTCGCCATCAGTACCAGAATCTCGATTACAACCAGATAAACTCATGACTCCTGCGAGTATGATTATTGCCAATAATGTGGCGAATGTTTTTTTAGTAAAACTCATATCAATTCTCCGTTATTTTCTGTTAGTTTTTACTTCTAAATGGTACTCTGCTACGCCTAAATTGTTTGACAGACAGTTTGCATTAAAGCACTGATTCTCGTCAGGCATAAAGTGCGTGAAATGAGCTTCAAGCCAACTGCCATCTGGCAAAGCCAGTCGCACTGCGGCTCTCGTTTTAGCTCTTGTTTAGCAATAGTCTATTAGCAGCACTCAAAATTCCTAATCGTCCACTCGGAAAAGTTAATCCGCCTTGTAGAAATACAGTGAATGGTTCACGAATCGGTGCATCAGCACTTAGTTCAATCGATGCCCCTGATGTGAACGCCCCTGCCGCCATAATCACTTTGTGTTGATACCCTGGCATCTCCCACGGTTCTGGTGTGATAAAGCTGTCTACTGGGCTTCCAGCTTGAATCCCCTCACAAAAAGCACAGATTTCTTGTTCGCCACCTAAGTTTAATGCTAAGATTAAATCGGTGCGTTCGATGAACGCTTTTTCGCCGAAAGCTGGCGAACACTCATATCCTAGCAAACCAAACAACGCCGATGCAAAAGCAGAAGTTTTTAGAGCATTTGCTGTAATTTCTGGTGCATAAAAAAAACCTAAATACATAAAACGATTTTGATTTAGGCTGCACCCAGCTTCCGAACCGATTCCAGGTGCATTCAGTCGACACGCACACTGTTCTACTAAGGTTGATTTGCCTGCAATATAACCACCAGTTTCAGCAATTCCGCCACCAGGGTTTTTGATTAGGCTTCCAACAATCAAATCAGCTCCGATTGATGGAGATGTTGGTTCGATTCGTTCACAAAATTCGCCATAACAATTATCGACTATTATAACTGTTTCTGGTTTGATTTCACGGACAACTTTTACAATTTCACTGATTTCGCCAACAGTCAAAGGCTTTCTAAGCGAATACCCTCTCGAACGTTGAATGAACACTGCCTTACAGTCATCATGAGTCAATAACGTTTGTTTGATTGCCGCAAAATCTGGGGTATAGTCAGTCAACAAATCGACTTGGCTATACTCAATTCCGTATTCTTTTAATGAACCATTTGAATCGCCACTAATAACACCATGAAGGGTATCGTAAGGTTTACCAGTCACCGAAATTATTCTGTCACCACTCCTCAAAACGCCAAACAACGCAACTGTAATTGCGTGTGTTCCATTGATGAAGTTATGGCGGACTAATGCTGATTCTGCTTCAAAGCATTCAGCGAAAATACGGTCGAGCGTATCACGCCCATCATCACCGTAGCCGTAACCATTGCTTCCACGCAAATGATGTTCTGACACACGATTATTCACAAACGCTTTTAATACTTTTTCACCGTTATGAGTAGCAACCGCCTCAAAGTGTTCAAACGCTTCTTTACACATTTCTTCAGCTTGTTTCGCTTTTTCTAAGAGCAACGGCTCAAAATCAAATATTTTCAAAATCTTTACTTCCCTAATTCAAATAAACCTTCCATCAACAATTCAGGTTCATAGAAGACTTTAGTTTCACACGCAGGTAAGATTATTTTAGCATTCCCACCAGTCGCAATTACAGTCGATTTGCCGATTACCTCTTCAATTCGCCGAACTGTTCCATCAAGAATAATGGCGTTCCCGAAAACTGCACCAGATTTAATACAATCTTCTGTATTATTACCGAGCAATGGCAATCTGGTTTGAACATCATTCGCCAAATTATCCAAATCAGAAGGGCAGAAGAGTTGTGCTGTTTTCTGGGATAACGCCTGTATTCCAGTCATGACCCCTGCTATAATCCAGCCACCTTTGAACGCTCCTTCTTTGTCGATTACGTTAATGGTTGTCGCCGTTCCAAAATCGAACACGATTATCGGCGACAAACGCTTTTCAGATTCCCGATATTTCCGAAAAGCCGCTTCACAAATCATCATTCGGTCACTACCGAGTGTGGAGGGTGGAATAATATCATAATGAGAGAAATTCACCCTCAATTGTGATGATTGCAAAAAATCAGTAACATTCACAACTTGTGGTGTCAGCGAATACTGGACTTCAATCGCTTGTTGCAATAAAAGTGCAAGATTTGGAATTACCGAACAAATGATTGCTTTTTTTATTGGTAAATTACTATCAAGAACTTTTATAAAATCATCAACAGTATCAAATCCGATAATCGGAAAACGTTTGACATTTTTTGAACTCTCAACAGCCACTGCAAGATTAGTATTACCAATATTTAACGCTAAGAGCATTTGTTGACCTCTGATTGATTCGATTCTCCAGATTCTCTGAACACGCTCTCAAGTGCTTCAACAATTGTTGTAACATCAGCGAGAGCACCTTTGCCAACATCTCCACACGCAAGTCGCGATTCTTTAGGTTCGACAAAAGTATACCCCAATCCACTGAGAGTATCGATGTTTTTTTGAGTAATTGCATTTTCGTACATAGCAGTATTCATAGCAGGGCAGATGATAATTGGTTTCCTTCTTGCCGCCATAACAACAGTCGTGAGCATATCGTCAGCAATTCCGTTTGCGATTTTTGCGATTATATTCGCAGTCGCTGGTGCGAGCAAAAAAGCATCTGCTTTTTGTGATAGGGATATGTGCCGAACATCATAATTTGCTATTTCTTCAAACTGATTAGTGTAGACTTTATTGCAACTCAAAGTTTGGAAAGTGAGTGGTGTTACAAATTTTGTACCAGCTTGAGTCATAATCACATGAACTTCATATCCAGATTTTACTAGAGTGTTCACGATTTCGCAGGCTTTATATGCGGCGATACTTCCAGTCACTCCTAATACAACAGTTTTCATAATTAGACCTTATTGCTTTCGTTCGGAAAAACAATTTTAGGTGGATTAGCCTTTAGTTCCTCGGGGGTCATATTAGCATAAGCCATGATTATAATTTTATCATTCGGCAAAGCCAATCTCGCACAAGCCCCATTCAAGCAAACAACACCCGAACCACGTTCACCAGCGATTATATAGGTGGTAAATCTATTCCCGTTATCTATGTTAGCTATGTGTACCTGCTCATATTCATACAAACCCGCTGCGTCGATTAAATCTTTGTCGAGTGTAATGCTTCCGACATAATCCAACTCAGCTTGTGTAACAGTAGCACGGTGTATTTTACTTTTTAATGCTGTGATTTGTTTCAATTCATTCTCCTCGGATGTTAATTTGAGTTCCTGCAATGTTCGGTAATACAGCAGGGTATCACCCCTGAACTTTCAATTAAAGCGAAAAAACCGCATCGAGCAAATGAATTGCCGTTGCGGATGTTTTGCTCTTGTATATTAGAGTAGAGGTGACTTAGCCTCATTTGTAACAAATGCCGCTGACCGGACTTGAACCGGTACACTATTTACTAGCGAGGGATTTTAAGTCCCTTGTGTCTGCCAATTCCACCACAGCGGCGTGATGAGTTTTCAAATACATTTTTTACAGAAACCAAACTACAATAATTCTAACAAAAATACTATAGTTTAGTTTCAAAAACAGTTTGGCTATTTTCAAGCACGTGAATTTCTTAATGCTACAAATCTATTATGCCCCAATCATAATCAGAATTTCCAGATATTGTTGTACGAGAATTTGCATTTTCAGATGTTGATGTTAAGACTTCATCAACACCAAAAAAACAAAAGAAATCATTGTAAGGAACATACGTTTCGGTATTAGTTTCAGCATCAAAACTTACAACATCATCACCATCAAAAGTATCAAAATTACGTTCGGTGTTGCCAAATAAAATCTCTCGTATACCACGTGTTTCATCAAGAAACAACCCTTTATCGCAGTAATTTGTTATATCATGACTAATAACCTTGACATTCACTCCACCCAGCATTGTCATTATTGCTACATTTGCTAACAGGATAGACACGATTTTTTTCGATTTTTTCATACAATCCCTATTTGATTTCCCAATATCCATTTATATAACTAAACCGCATACACTACACAATTATATCATACATTACGCAACTTGTCAATAGTTTATATGAAAATTTATTTTATATTTTTTTTAGACAAACTATTGACACAATCAAAAAAATATGTTATAATTTTCTCTGAAACTTAAATTTTAGGAGGAATGAAAATATGTCAAAGAGAAAAATTTCGATGATGAAAGGTAACACGGCAGCGGCTCACGTGTCATACGCTTTCACTGAGGTTGCTGGGATTTACCCAATTACTCCATCGTCGGATATGGCGGAAGAAACAGATAGCTGGGCTGCGGTCGGCAAGAAAAACTTGTTCGGCGACCCAGTAAAAGTAGTTGAAATGCAATCTGAAGCGGGTGCAGCGGCGACTGTTCACGGTTCGTTACAAGCTGGTGCCTTGACTACTACCTACACGGCATCACAAGGTCTACTCCTTATGATTCCAACTATGTACAAAATTGCAGGTGAGCTTTTACCGAGTGTAATCCACGTTTCTGCTCGTGCAGTAGCGGCTCATGCACTATCAATCTTTGGTGACCACAGTGACATCAATGCTTGCCGTGCGACTGGTTATGCGATGCTATGTTCAACAAACGTTCAAGAAGTTATGGATTTAGGTGCGGTAGCTCACTTATCTTCTCTTGAAGGAAGAGTTCCGTTTTTACATTTCTTTGACGGTTTTAGAACTTCTCACGAAATGCAAAAAATCGAAGAATGGTCTGATGAGGACTTGAGAGAACTCGCTGATTTCTGCAATATTAAAGAGTTCCGTAAGCGCGCACTTAACCCTGAAGCTCCTGTACTTCGTGGTACTGCTCAAAACCCTGATATCTTCTTCCAAGCGAAAGAAGCGAGCAACCCTTATTACGACAAAATTCCAGGAATCGTTCAATCGACTATGGATAAAGTCAACGCAAAAATCGGAACTGATTACAAACTCTTCAACTACTACGGTGCACCTGATGCTGAACAAGTAATTGTTGCGATGGGTTCTTCTGTTGACACGATTGAAGAAACGATTGATTATCTATGGAAAGTAAAAGGCGAAAAAGTTGGGCTTATTAAAGTTAGACTGTATTTGCCGTTTGCGATTGATGCTTTTGTTGATGCTATTCCAGCATCTTGCAAAAAAATCACTGTTCTTGATAGAACTAAAGAACCTGGTTCTGTTGGCGAACCGCTTTACTTAAGCGTAATCGCTGCAATCAAACAAACTGGTAAATTTACTGATGTTCCAGTATTCGCTGGGAGATATGGCTTAGGTTCAAAAGACTTTAACCCTGCTTGCGTAATCGCTATTTACCGCAATAACGATAAAAAGCGCTTCACAGTAGGAATTGAAGATGACGTGACTAACTTGTCGCTCAAAATCGAAGAAAACCCTAACACAATTCCAGAAGGAACTAAGAGCTGTAAGTTCTGGGGAATTGGTGGTGACGGTACAGTTTCGGCTAACGAAAACTCTACTAAAATCATCGGTACAACCACTGACAACAACGTACAAGCATACTTCGCATATGACTCGAAAAAAGCTGGTGGTGTTACTATTTCTCACTTACGTTTTGGTAAAGCACCAATTAAATCAACTTACTTCATCACTAAAGCGGACTTTGTGGCGTGCCACGTTCCAGCTTACGTGACTAAGTATGATATGGTTAAAGACATTCTACCAGGTGGTACTTTCCTCTTGAACTGTCAATGGACACCTGAAGAACTTGAAAAAGAACTCCCTAACAGAATCAAGTCGCATATCGCTAAGAACAACATCAAGCTATACACCATTAACGGTATTAAAATCGCTAATGAAATCGGGCTTGGAAGACACATCAGTACTGTTCTACAAGCTGCATATTTCGCTCTTGCTAACATTATTCCGGTTGAAAAAGCAATCGAAGAAATGAAAGCTGGAATCACCAAACAATTCTCTGTTAAAGGCGACAAAATCGTTCAAATGAACCACCAAGCGGTTGAACGTGGAGCTAAAGAATTTGTAGAAGTTCCTGTTCCAGCATCATGGGCTAACGCTGGTGATGATTTTGAACTCCCTAAAGCTGACCCTGCTGGAAAACGCAAAGAAATCGTTGATTTCGTAAACGATATTCTAATCCCAGTAAACGCTTACAGAGGTGCTGACCTCCCAGTATCTACTTTCAAAGATGCTGACGGTACTTTGCCACAAGGTTCTGCTGCTTATGAAAAACGTGGAGTTGCGGTGACGGTTCCTAAATGGATTCCTGAAAACTGCATCCAATGTAATCAGTGTGCGCTTGTTTGCCCTCACGCTGTTCTCCGTCCTTATGTTTTGACTGAAGCTGAGGTTGCTGCTGCTCCTGAAGGCTTAAAAACAATGGACATCAAACAGCTACCAGGTATGAAGTACACTATGGGTAACTCTGTGCTTGACTGCTACGGCTGTGATGTTTGTGTAAGAATCTGTCCAGCTGGTACAAAAGACCCTTCTAAGAACGCACTTGTTATGGAGCCACTTGAAACTCAACTCCAACAACAAAACGTGTTCGCATACTGCTACGAACTTGCTGAAAAGCCTGAAGTTCTTGAAACTTTCAAAGCTGATAGCACAATCAAAGGTTCACAGTTTAAGCAACCATTGCTTGAGTTCTCGGGTGCTTGTGCTGGTTGTGGTGAAACTCCGTATGCTAAACTGGTTACACAACTCTTCGGTGATAGAATGTATATCGGTAATGCGACTGGTTGTTCTTCAATCTGGGGTGGTTCTGCTCCTGCAACTCCTTACACTGTCAACAAAGAAGGAAAAGGTCCTACTTGGGCAAACTCACTCTTTGAAGACACTGCGGAGTTCAGCTACGGTATGTTGTTAGGACAAAACGCAATCCGCGATAGACTCGCTAAGAGAAGCCAAGATATAACCAATTCTGGAAGTTGCACACCTGAAGCTAAAACTGCTGCGAAAAAATGGCTTGACACTTTCAACGATGGTAATGCTAACGCTGTTGCTACTAAAGAATACGTTAAAGCACTTGAGGCTTGCAATTGCGATTTAGCAAAAGAAATTCTTGAAGACAAAAACTACCTCGCTAAAAAATCTGTATGGGCATTTGGTGGTGATGGTTGGGCATACGACATTGGTTACGGTGGACTTGACCACGTTCTCGCTGAAGGTCAAGATGTAAATATGCTCGTATTCGATACTGAGGTTTACTCTAACACCGGTGGTCAGGCTTCTAAATCTACCCCTGTTGGTGCGATTGCAAAATTCGCCGCAAGCGGTATGAATAACAAGAAGAAAGACCTTGCTGGAATCGCTATGAAATATGACTATGTTTATGTAGCTCAAGTTTCACTTGGTGCAGACATGAACCAGTGTATCAAAGCAATGATTGAAGCGGAAGCTCACCCAGGACCATCAATCGTTATCGCATACGCTCCTTGCCGTGACCACGGAATTAAGGGCGGTCTATCGAACATGATTGAAATCGAGAAAAAAGCGGTTGAAGCAGGTTACTGGCATCTATTCAGATTTAACCCAGGTAACGTGGCACAAGGTAAATCGCCATACACGCTTGACAGTAAAGCACCTAATCTCTCAGCTTACCGTGACTTCTTGATGAACGAAACACGTTACAGCCAGCTCACACGTTCTTTCCCTGAAAGAGCAGATGAACTCTTCGCTCGTTCGGAAAAAGACGCTAAGAAACGTTATGATGAACTTGTTGGATTGGAAGCTTTCTATAAAGTTTAATCAGTGTATTGTGTAACAACAATGACTGTTCACTGAACCTAACACGCAAACCATCCCCTCGTTCAAAGACGAGGGGGGACGTAAGACAACTCGAAAAAACCCCGAAACAATCAGCTTTATAGGCAAGTGGGCATAGAAAAAAAGACCGAATCACTGATGGTGAAACGGTCTTTTTCTATGCCCACGCCTCGGCAATTGCGGTGCAAGAGTAGTCGTAGTATCAGCTGGATTGTACTGTTAAAAGTAGACACAAAATAACACCTCAATTTAAAACCATCTGCTCTTTTTCGTTGGGCGAAAGATTATCATTATGAGAATGA
>JGI24703J35330_11748683_pt1 | contig 24777 bp, 25 predicted proteins | sample TergutNt197P1_FD_35330 | JGI IMG/M metagenome (IMG submission 35330)
CAGTGTTGAAAATGGCCATAAAGCAGATGAGAACCATGTATCAAGGACATCTTCATCTTGCGTCCAATTTTGCCCATCGGTTGGTGCCTCAAGACCTACATAAATTTCACCAGTTTCCTTGTGATACCAAGCAGGAATTTGATGTCCCCACCACAATTGACGCGAAATGCACCAATCATGAATATTTTCCATCCATTGCAAAAAGGTCTGCTCAAAACGGTTAGGAACAAAATTTACCTTACTATCAGAAGCCTGATTTTTAATTGAGCGCTGCGCTAAAACATCCATCTTAACAAACCACTGCGTCGACAAATAAGGCTCAACCACAGCATCAGTCCGCTCAGAATGACCAACTGAATGAACATACTTCTCAACCTTCACAACTAAACCAGCCGCTTCAAGATCAGCAACCAACTGACGGCGCGCAACAAAGCGATCCATGCCATCATACTTACCTGCTAATTCATTCATCGAACCATCCGTTTTCATGCAAACAGGGCGCGGCAAATCATGACGATTCCCAACTTCAAAATCATTCACATCATGAGCCGGCGTAATCTTCACAACCCCCGTTCCAAAATCCATATCCACATACTCATCCACAATCACAGGAATTGCCTTGCCATTTCCAGGAATTAAAACATTTTTCCCAACAACCGCCTCATAACGACCATCATTCGGGTGTACCGCAACTGCCACATCGCCAAACATCGTTTCAGGTCGCGTGGTCGCCACTTCCAAATACTCATCACTACCTTCGATCAGATATTTAAAATGATAAAAAGCACCTTCAATTTCCTTATGGATAACCTCGATATCAGACAAAGCTGTTTTCGCAGCGGGATCCCAATTAATAATCCGCTCCCCGCGATAGATGTAACCCTTATTATACAGGTCGACAAAAACTTTTTTAACCGCATCAGATAAACCATCATCTAGCGTAAAGCGTTCCTTTGAATAATCTAGCGACAAGCCCAAAGTTGCCCACTGTTGTTTGATGACATCGGCAAATTCTTCTTTCCATTCCCAAGATTTTTCAAGAAATTTTTCACGACCCAAATCATAACGGCTAACCCCGTCGGCACGAAGACGCTCCTCAACTTTTGCCTGAGTCGCAATTCCTGCATGATCCATACCTGGTAGAAAAAGCGTGTCAAAACCTTGCATACGCTTCATTCTAACGATGATATCTTGAAGCGCAGTATCCCACGCATGACCTAAATGCAATTTTCCTGTAACATTCGGCGGTGGAATGACGACTGTATACTTAGGCTTGTTGCTAGAAGGATCAGCCTTAAAACTGTCCTGAGCCAACCAGTAATCATACTTACCAGCCTCAACTTTCAAATGGTCATATTTTGTATCTAAATTTTTATCCATGATGGACACCGCCTTTTATTTTTACTTTCCAGATCGGAAAGTACCTTCTGTGTGGGAGAGTTGTTATAACCCACCATTATATCAGAAGTGCGCTCTAAATGAAAGATGGTGAATGCAAATTTACAAATGATGAGGCGTTTTCAGGTACAATTAGCGGACATATCGCATAAAATATTCGGAAAGAATGTTGGCGGACTAGTCAGCCTTGGTACAACACACCAAGCGCTCCAACAGTATATTTACATGTCGGGAAGTTTGATGATCGTTGGTGACTACTCCAAGTAAGTAACCAAATTTGAATAATTTTGTTATGAAAGGATCTTACATTGTGAGATTCTTTTTCAATCTACTCTGCATAAATTTCAGTCATTTTGGTCATCCTTTTCCAAAGTATGCGTTTTTATGCTTTTTTGTTGAGTTAAAATGTGGTATAATATCTCATCATCGATACTTGAATTTAAGAGGTTGTGACTATAATGAAAAAAATGACTAGTGCAGAAATTAGAAAAATGTTTTTGGATTTTTTTGAATCAAAGGGACATATGATTGAACCAGGTGCCTCCTTGATTCCTTTTGAAGATCCAACTTTATTGTGGATTGGATCAGGTGTTGCGGCTTTGAAAAAATATTTTGATGGTTCTGTTGTTCCGAAAAATACGAGAATAACAAACGCGCAAAAGTCAATTCGCACTAATGATATTGAAAATGTCGGTCATACAGCGCGCCATCATACATTTTTTGAAATGCTTGGAAATTTCTCTATCGGGGATTATTTCCGTGAAGAGGCTTTAGCCTATGCGTGGGAACTTATGACTGATCCTAACTGGTTTGCATTTGATCCAGCGCTATTATATATTACCGTTCATCCAACGGACCAAGAATCTTATGATACGTGGATTAAGCTAGGGGTTGACCCAACTCATCTTGTAAAAGAGGAAGGAAACTTCTGGGAAATTGGTGCAGGACCGTGTGGACCTAATACAGAAATCTTCTTTGATCGAGGAGTAGCCTATGATCCAGAAAATATCGGACTTAAGTTGCTTGAAGAAGATATTGAAAATGATCGTTATATTGAGGTTTGGAACGTGGTTCTGTCTCAATTCAATTCTGATCCAGAACTAGAGCGCCATGAATACAAACCGCTTCCAAGCCAAAATATTGATACGGGAATGGGGCTTGAGCGAATGGCTTGTGTCATGCAAGAGGTAGAAACTAATTTTGAAACGGACCTTTTTATGCCTATCATCAAAAAAGTAGCTGAGTTATCAAGCAGTAAATATGAGCATCAAGCAAAAATATCTTTCAAAATCATCGCCGACCACGCCAGAACGGTGATGTTTGCTGTCGCTGACGGGGCAATGATGTCCAATGAAGGCCGCGGGTATGTGCTTAGACGCTTACTTCGCCGAGCTGTTCGTCATGGAAAAAACCTAGGCGTTAAAGGGGCATTTCTATACCAATTAGTCCCAGTGATTGCAGAAATAATGAAAGACTACTACCCAACTGTTGCAGAAAAAGTTGAATTTATTCGAAGAATCGTTAAGGACGAAGAAGATCGATTCCTACGTACTTTAGCAGATGGAGAAAAGCGTTTTGTTGAAATGGCAACAGCAGGCACTGAAATCACAGGTACTGATGCATTTATGCTCTATGATACATATGGTTTTCCATTCGAATTAACCCTTGAATTAGCCGAAGAGCGAGGCTTAACGGTTGATAAGGAAGGTTTTGACGTTGCCATGGAAGAACAGAAAAATCGTGCTAGAAATGCGCGTGGTGAGACTGAATCAATGACAGCGCAAAATGAAGCGTTACTGAATTTCACAGAAAAATCAGAGTTTATTGACGGATATGAAGGTGAAGCGAAGATTATTCTTTTACTTGATGAAAACGGGCAAGAAGTCGATGAACTCTGGGGAGATGGACAATTTATTTTGGATAAAACTCCGTACTATGCGACAAGTGGTGGCCAGGTTTCAGACAATGGTTTTTTCTATGGTAATGATAACTTTGATTTAGAGGTTGATATTACGGATGTAGTGAAAGCACCTCATGGTCAACATTTACACACGGTTGGCATTCTTTGGGGTAGTTTAAAAGTTGGAGACATAATCGAGAGATTACACGTAGTATCAGCAAAAAGACGATTCACCGAGCGCAACCATACAGCAACGCACTTACTCCATCAAGCGTTAAAAGATGTTCTAGGTAATCGACATACGAATCCAAATCAGGCTGGTTCATTAGTAAATGATACCTACTTGCGCTTTGATTTTAACCATGCAAAAGCTTTAGAAGAATGCGAGTTAGCAGAGATTGAGCAAATTGTCAATGAAAAAATTCACGCAGGATTGGTTGTTAAGATTGAAGAGATGACTTTGGATGAAGCAAAAGAAAAAGGAGCAACAGCATTGTTCGGTGAGAAATATGATGCCGATTGTGTTCGGGTTGTCACGCTTAGAGAAGAAGAATTTGAAGAAAATTTCAGCATCGAACTCTGCGGTGGAACACACGTTACTAACACATCAGAGATCGGTTTGTTCAAAATCACAAGTGAATCCGGAATCGGAGCGGGTATCCGCCGAATCGAGGCCGTCACCTCAAAAGGAGCACTTGAATATTTAAATAATTATCAAAACCGTATTAACAATTTAGCAGACAGCCTAAAGGCTAAACCAAACAACCTTGAAACACGTGTTGGAACTTTGCAGACTGAGCTATCAGATACCAAAAAAGAGCTAGAATCTCTAAAAGCACAAATGGCCAATAGGGAAGTAGCAGACTTGATAAACCAAGTTCAAGATGTTAATGGCTTCAAATTGTTAAATGCACGCATTGATGGCCTTAGCATGAATGACCTTAAAAATATGGTCGATGAATTTAAACAAAAATTAGGTGAGGCTGTTATAGTGCTCGCAAGTGCCACTGATGATAAGGTGTCACTTGCTTGTGGAGTAACGAAATCATATGTAGAAAAAGGCTTAAATGCCGGCAAAATCGTCAAAGAAGTAGCTATTATTTGTGATGGAAATGGTGGGGGAAGACCTGATATGGCAACTGCTGGAGCCAAAAATATCGACAAAATTGAAGTAGGATTCGCAAAAGTAGTCGCTATTATTGAAGAAAACTGAGCAAAACCCTTTAAATTTCAGTGAAAATAGTGTACAATAGTAGAAGCCATCCAAAATTAGGGTGGCAGTAAGCATAAAATAAATAAAGCAAAAGGTGGGTGGATAATATGCTAAGTAACAGAACCATGATGCTTGATCAATTGAAAAATCAATTAGATCAAAGCTCACACGTTGAAAGGATTTTATTAGAGGTCCTAACATCATTAGAAGCAAAAGGGTACAATCCGGTAAATCAAGTAGTGGGATATTTGATTTCAGGAGATCCTGCGTACATTTCAAGCCATGAAGGTGCGCGTGGTAAAATCCAGCAAGTCGAGCGTGACGAAATCATCGAGGTTTTAATGACTCGGTTTATTGAGCATGTTAAATGAGGGTACTAGGACTTGATTTAGGAGATAAAACACTAGGGATTGCAATTAGTGATGCACTAAGAATGACAGCACAGCCGCGTGAGGTTTTTACGTTTAAAACGGCTCATTATAAGCATGCTCTAGAATACACTGTTAACTACATAAAAAGCGAAAATATCTCAACAGTGGTACTAGGATTGCCTAAAAACATGAACAATACTGAGGGAGAAAGAGCTGAAATTAGCAGGCGCTTTGCTAAAAAATTAGAAGCAGCTACTGATGCGGAAGTTATTCTTTGGGATGAACGCTTGTCGAGTGCGCAAGTAGAGCGAACTCTAATTGCAGGTGGTGTGCGACGTGAAAATCGGAAACAACATATCGATAAATTAGCCGCAACGGTTATTTTACAAACATACCTTGATGCTCAAGGATCCTTGCACAGTCAAGGTTAATAAAAGAGGTGTAGATAATGTCAGAAGAAACAATGGAAATGAACATGTTAACTGTGATTAACGAAGAAGGGGAAGAAATTGAATGTGAAATTTTGTTCACGTTCGATTCACCTGAATACAACAAAGATTATGTCGTTTATATGCCAGTTGGCGACGAATATGTAGATGAAGATGGTTATCCTGAAATTCACGTCTCTTCTTATACAACCAATGAAGACGGTGAAGGCGGCGGCCTTGAGCCAATTGAGGACGAAGCTGAATGGGATATGGTCGAGGAAGTTGTCGCTTCTTTTATTGAAGCCCAAGAAGAAGATGATGACGACTCTATTAGTTAAAATTCGCATTAAACGGGCATATCATGTCCGTTTTTGTACGTAGATTAGGAGTATATGATTATGATTAAAAGTTTTATAAGATTTCTCTTTACTTTAGCGGTTATTGCAGGAATTATTTTCGGAGCCTATGTGCTTGTCATACACACCATTGAAACGCATAGCTTTGTTGCGATTGATGAGGATGCATCACCAGATGACTTGTTTACTATGGAAATCACATCGGGAATGCGGGCGGGTGAAATTATCGAAATACTGCATGAGGAAGGCTTGATACGTCACGATTTAATTGCAAGACTACTTGTTAGGTTAAATAGTTGGGGACGTGTTCAAGTAGGAACTTATCATGTTTATGCAGGTATGTCTTTAGAAGAAATGTTCAAACTATTTGAGGGTGGCGATGGTGAGTATATTGATGTTTGTGAAGCCAACATTTGTGTGATTATACCAGAAGGCTTGGAAATTGATCAAATTGCTAGGCTTATGGCTAACCATGAAGAATTGGACTTAGATATTTCTAGAAGAAGACTACTTGAACTATGGGCAGACCCTGAATTTTTAGCGGAGCTTATCGAAGAATACTGGTTTTTAACAGATGAAATTTTACATCCAGATATTATCCACCCGCTAGAAGGTTACTTCTATCCAATCAGACATGAGATTCCATTAAATATAGAAGATGCGCGCGATTTAACACGTGCCATGTTAAATATGACTGAGCGTATGTTTGCAAGAACTCGCACGCAAATGGAAGAGCATGATTGGTCTGTACACCAAATTTTAACGTTTGCTTCTATCATCCAAGGAGAGACGGCAAATATTCCTGATATGGCAAAAATTGCAGGTGTTTTCCGTAATAGATATGATGCTGATCAATATCCACTTCGTAGTTGCGTAACGGTTCATTATTTTTATCCAGGTGAACGACAAACGCAAGTGACAAATGAAATGGCGGCAACACCACACCCATTTAATACGTATATGAATCCTGGTCTACCACCTGGACCAGTGAATAGTCCGCAAAGAGCGGCCATTAATGCTACGCTACAACCAGAAGAACATGACTATTTCTTCTTTATTGGAGACATATTCAACTGCGTGGATGGGGAAACTATGTTTTCTAGGACTTATCCAGAACATAATGTCCTTGTTGAGCGTTATTTGAATTCTGGGTATGCTGGTTTGGGTTGTCCAACAGATTAGAATGAATGGAGAGCAATAATGATGGAAAAGAAAAAGTCAAACAAAACAATCATCGCTGTGATTATTGGGTTTGTCGGGATGACCATATTGTTGGTTGTTATTAGTAATATGCAGTCTAACCAAGCAAATCGCCCAAGCGACCTAGCAGGGCTCGATGCAACAGAACCATCACGCTTACCATTAATCGGTGTCCAAGAAATGACTGACATCTTAAATGACACAAGTGATACAGGTCATTTTGTCTATATCGGTCGAACTTCATGCCCTGTTTGCCAACAATTCGAACCTGTGTTTGAAGCATTTCTTGCGGATGCTGGTTATTCGATGAATTACTTTGAAATTGATCGATTATGGGCTGATGAACAGGAAGCTGTTTTAGCCATTATTGACCGACTAGGTGGTATCGAAGGTGTGCCATCGCTAGCTTTTGTTCAAAATGGAGAAGCTGTTTTACTTGAAAGATTTGTGAGCAGAGATGATGATGTGACACGCGCGAATTTAAACGAATTCTTTGAAGCAAATGGTGGTTTAAGGTAGTTACACAATTGAAAGAGGGAAGTTTTGAATGAAAAAATCAGTAAAAATAACGTTTGGTATTGTCATTACAATCGTCGCACTTCTTGCGGCGCTTGTAATCATAGGGACGATCCAACAAAATAATGTAAATAATCGACCTGAATCCGCGAGGTTACCAATTATTGGGGTTCAAGAGATGCAAGACATTTTAAACGATACAAGTGGTAGACGTTTCTTTGTTTATGTAGGGCGTACATCATGCCCAGCTTGTCAGCAATTTGAACCTGTTTTTGATGAATTTCTAGAAGAAATGGATCAATCGGTTCCGTATTTTGAACTCGATCGCGTACGAGAAGAGTTTCCAGACGAAGTGCGAGTGATTAATGCTCAATTAGGTTTAGAACGAGTACCATCTTTGGTTTTTATCCAAGATGGTGAAGTAACGCTTATAGAAGGTTCAGAATTCCTACGAAGAAATAGCGATGAGACTAAGGAGAATCTACGTGAATTTTTCAACTCTCATGGAGGTCTGTGATGAGAGTTCTCTCATGGAGGTCTGTGATGAGAGTTCTCTCATGGAGGTCTGTGATGAGAGTTCTCTCACGGCGGTTTGTGGTGAAAGTTCTTTCACGGAGGTTTGCGGTAAGAACACTCACGGAGATTTAAGATGATGATAAGAGTTATAGAATGAACATACAAAACACTCGATTTACGAGTGTTTTCTCACGAATAAGGATGATATTATTGGAACAACTTTATGAACAAAACACGATACTAGACACAGCTTTCAAAATCCTAAAACACGACGAACTATCCTTAGAAATGAAAGCTTACGCCAAAGAACACAACATCCCGATCATAGATGACAGTGGTCTTGAAACAGTCTTACAATTTTTGAAATTGAAAAAACCAAAACGCATTTTAGAAATCGGCTCTGCGATTGGCTACTGGGCAACAATAATTTCACGTCACACAAATGCAGACGTTGTGACCATTGAGCGTGAGGTTGGAAATTTCGAAAAAGCATGTGAATATATTGCTAAATCCAGTGTTTCAGATCACATAACTATCTACCGAGCGGATGCGTTAAAATTTGATGTTTCCTCATTAGAAGGGCAAGTTTTTGACGTAATTTTTATTGATGCAGCCAAATCTGCTTATCAGCGCTTCTTTGAAAAATTCGAGCCCTTTTTGGCCGATGATGGTTTAATGATTTCTGACAATCTCCTTTTCCATGGTCATATATTCATAGATAGAGAGGATTTGAGCCGCAATCTACGCGACTTAACAAGAAAAATTAAAACCTACTCGGCGTGGTTAGCCCAACATCCCAACTATGAGACGATTTTTTTGCCACTTGGAGACGGCATAGCTTTCAGTTATCGGGTATTGCACAAAGTAGGCATTGACAATGGAGGCATTGATGATGAACAAAAAGCCTGAAATTTTAGTTGCACCAAAGGATATAGCGGAAATGAAATTGCTAGCCGAAGCGGGTGCGGATGCTTTTATCGTTGGGACAGAGAAATTTATGATTTATGGGCGTGGTTATTTCAGCGATACCGATCTTGCAAAAGTTGCGGCACTGGCGCATCAGCTAGATAAAAAAGTTTATTTAACGATTGACGCTATTTTTCCTAATGATTTGCTAGAAGAATTGGCGATTTTTCTTCAAAAGGTTAAACCGATGCAATTTGATGGAATTCGTTATGCGGACTTAGGTGTTTATATGCTAATTAAAGAAGTGTTGCCTGATATGCCTCTTCATTTTGTCGATCAAATGATGCTGACTAACTATGAAACACTTAATTACTGGGCAAAGCGTGGCTTGCAGCGTCTTCGAATTGCGCCAGAGCTTACACTTGAAGAGGTTCTTGAAATTAAATCTAAGGCAGCATGCGAGGTTGAAGTTTTAATCCAAGGCGCGTCCATGATGTTTACTTCAAGGAGAAAGCTTATCGAAAATTACCTCGATTACCAAGAAAGCGTCGGTAAAGGTGTGATAATTTCTAAAGATCAAAACACCTTGTACGACCCCGACAGAAAACTATTTTATCCAATTATCGAAAATACCCATGGGACACATATTTTTAGTGGAAATGACATATGTATGATTGATGAAATGTCTGAATTATTAACCGTTGGGATCGATGCAATGTATATTGAAGGATTTACCTGTGATAGTGAAAAATTGGTTCAGATGGTAAAATTATATAAAATGGCAGCCGATTTAGCTGTGGTTGAACCAGATAAGTATTTGAAAATAGGAGCGGCATTATATGTGGAGGCTAGTAAGTTGCTAGGGGAAAATCGAGTCATGGATCGCGGTTTTTATTACAAACCGACGATTTATAAAAATCAAAGTAGATAAAGGATGTGTTGAGTGTGAATACAAGAGAAATTAGACATGAGGCGAAAAGGCGTTTGAAAGGGAGCTGGGGCTTAGGTAATGGGGCGTATTGGTTGGCGATTATATTGCCACTTATTCCGATTTACTTCATCACGCCATTGTTTGGAGCGATTTTCGGAATTATGGTGGAATTAGGATTGGATTGGTTAATCCGAATCTTTTTTGCGGCACCATTATTAGTTGGTTTGAGATGGGTATTTCTGCGCGTGATTGATGGTGAGAATAGAGGGATTGGAAATTTATTTGAGGGGTTTACAAATTACTGGGGTGCTGTTGGCGTGAGTTTTATGACAAATTTGTTTATGACCTTATGGAGTTTGATACCCGTGATCCCAGCAATTATTATTGGCGCTTTAGTCATCGTTTTAGCTGTTGCTATTGAAAGTGGTCTTCTTTTTGTTGGAGGATTTTTCATTATTATGCTTCCATCAACAATTGTTGGGATTTGGGCGCGGTTACGCTATGCTCAAGCTATTTTTATCTTAAAAGATGAGCCTGAAATAGGTGTTATGGCTGCGATTAAGAAAAGTAAGCAGATGATGAGAGGTAATTTATGGTCACTTTTCAAGTTGGAATTGTTTTTCTGGGTGTGGCACTTGCCACTTCTTATTTTTGTTATTTTGTTCATTGGTTTGTTTAGTACAATTTTGATTCCTTTCTTCGAAGCAATCGGTAGTTATGTTCATAGTCCGTGGATGATGCAAGCAGCACTTTCGAATTTGGTTGACGAAACATTTCTATTGGGTGTCGGGGCTGTCGCTATCGGTCTTGTTCTTTCGGCGTTGTATTCAATTGGTATTTCTTTTTATCTAGTTCCGTATCAATATGCTTCTGAGGCGATGTTTTATCGTACATTGAATCCGAAAATTAAACGTAGCGATGAGTTTTCTCAGGAAGAATCATTCGAATTTTTCTCAAACTCACCGCGTCCAATTGATGCTAGTTTTACTGATGAGGAACGTTCTGAATATGGACTTCGTGATTAAGATACTTAATATTGAGGAGGTGTAATGATGAGGTCCAAGATATCTGAGGTTGTAAATGGAAAAAGAGTTATCATTAAAAAGCCAGAGTTACTGGCACCTGCTGGCTCATTGGAAAAATTAAAAATTGCTGTCCGTTATGGCGCAGATGCAGTCTTTATTGGCGGACAAGAATTCGGCTTGCGCTCCAATGCACAAAATTTCTCGCTTGAGGAAATCCGTGAAGGTGTGGAGTTTGCGCGTGGATTCGGGGCTAAAATCTATGTTACAACCAATATTATCGCACATAATGAAAATATGGCAGGGTTAGAAGAATATTTGACTGCATTGGGTGAGATTGGTATTGCGGGTATTATCGTTGCGGATCCTGTGGTGATTGAGGCTTGTAAAAAAATTGCACCCAATGTCGAAATTCATCTTTCTACTCAACAGTCGACGATGAATTACTTAGCTGTTAAATATTGGCAAGAAGAAGGATTGCACCGTGTGGTACTAGCACGTGAGACGACAAAGGGTGAAATTAGCACCATTATCGAAAAGACTGATATTGAAATTGAAGCGTTTATTCACGGTGCGATGTGTATTGCTTATTCAGGACGTTGTACTTTATCTAACCATATGACAGCACGGGATTCGAATCGTGGTGGTTGTTGTCAGTCATGTCGTTGGGAATTTGATTTAGTGGCAGATGGCGCGCGTGTGTATGAAGATGGAGATGTCCAGTTTTCTATGAGCCCCAAAGATCTGAATTTGCTTAGGTCAATTCCAGAAATGATTGAAATGGGAATTGATAGTTTGAAAATCGAGGGGCGGATGAAATCTATTCATTATATTGCGACTGTGGTGAGTGTGTATCGGAAAATCATCGATTTATACTGCGCCGATCCCGATAGCTTTATTTTTGATGAAAAATTGCTAAGAGATTTAGAAAAATGTGCTAATCGCCAAGTCGCACCAGCTTTTTTTGAGGGGATACCATCAAGTGATGAGCAAATGTATGATAATCGTGATGAACATCCGACTCAGGATTTTATCGGGCTAGTTATCGATTACGACAGTAATACGCAAGTTGTAACGGTCGAACAGAGAAATCATTTTAAATCGGGGCAAAAAGTTGAATTTTTTGGACCTAATATCCAGACAACGTCATGCATAGTTGGTGAGATTGTTGATGAAAAAGACAATATTCTCGATGCTGCCCGCCACCCAAAACAAATTATCAAATTCGAAATACCTTTCGTAGTTAACCCGTTTGATATGATGCGAAAATGTTAAGAAATAGGAGTGGATGGCAAAACCATGCTTTACAGCTGAGAAAAACTATTCACGGAATCAAAAGGCTTATGTCATTGCTGGAAAAACTTTGAAAATTGGATTTTAAGACTTTCTGTTTCGCAGAAGTCTTTTTTTTATTTAACAAGCATATATTTCACATAGAGTGTAATGGTTGAGGTGAAAAAAATGGGGAAATGGATAAGCGGATTTTTTTTAGCGTTGGTTTTGTTAGCAGGGGTTGCAACAAGAGAGGTGGTTTTTGCAGTAGATGATATTTCTTCGCGCTGTGGGATTTTGATAGAGCAAACTACAGGACGGGTGATTTTTGAAAAATGTGCAGATGAAGAGCTTTATATTGCCAGCATTACGAAAATTTTAACAGCAGTTGTCGCAATTGAAAATGGTGATTTAGACGATTGGGTAGAAATCACACGAGACGATATTTATCAAGTGGGCTCATCTCTTTATTTGATTGAAGGCGACCGTATGCAACTTTCTGATTTACTCCACGGGTTAATGTTGCGTTCGGGAAATGACGCAGCATGGGCGATTGCACGTCATATCGGTGGTGATGTAGAGACATTTGTTATGATGATGAATGAAAAAGCGCGTGAACTAGGTATGAATAATTCAAGCTTCCAAAATCCTTCAGGTTTAGATGAAACAACTTATAACTTATCAACCGCACATGATATGGCACTCGCTCAAAGGCATGCGATGAATAATCCAATTTATCGTGAAATTTCTTACCAATCTGTGCATAGAGCAACTTCTGAACAAGGGAAGATTTTTACATGGAAAAATAAGCATCGACTTGTGAATGGACGTTATGAATATGCAATTTCTGGAAAAACCGGATTTACTGAACGTGCAAAGCGGACGTTGGTTACCTCTGCAAACAATGATGACCTTGAGCTTATTGCCGTAACAATTATCGGAGGAAATGACTGGAATGATCATGTAGCTATGTTTGAATACGGCTTTGCTAATTTCAATATGCGTCAAGTGACTGATATAGGAGAACTACATTTCCAACAGCAGGAATTACTAGAATTGGCAGGATTTGAGCGCTTATTTATTCGTGAAGAACGAACAGTTTTCATGAAAAACGATCAACAAGTAAGGAAACATTTAGTTTTACAAACAGATAATAAGAGCGGTTCTGTCGGTGTTTTAGAAATTCTCATTGATGATCAACCAGTCGATACATTACCCGTCTACGCATTTGAAGAACTTCCTGTTGGCACCTGGTGGGAAAGGTTTTTGAATTGGATCATTGGTGGATAGGGGTGATTTGATCGAAAAGGTTCAAAAAATGAACTATGAAGTCGTATTTTTGCTTATATTGCTCAAATTTTCATTGACAATGGGTATGATGAGGAGTATAATGTAAAAGTTACTAAATTGATCATTAGAAAGGAGGTTGGTTTTATGATTATCGATATTTTAATTTGGTTGCTAGTTGGAGCGATCATCGGATGGCTAGCAGGTATTATCATGAAGAGTAAGAGTGGTTTATTAATCAATATTATTTGTGGTGTGCTTGGTTCAATTGTTGGAGGTTTCATCGCATCACTTTTCTCAATTGGCGGCGGCATTGTGATCGATCTTCTGATTGCAGTCGGAGGAGCGTGTTTAGTGATTGTTATTGCTAGAGCGCTAAAGATCGGAAAATAATAACATCAGCACAATATTTGAGTGTCCTTTTAGCGAAGGCACTCTTTTTTTGTGCCGATTATTTAATGGTGCTTTCTATAATATAGTCTTTAAGGAAAGATTCGCTAGTTAGCGATTTTGTAATTTGGGTCAGTTGGAAAGCATAATGAAGGATTTACAATTTCTTTACAAACTTCACGGATTTTTAACATGATGGGCATAAAAAATTAACAATTGGCTTGTATAATACACCTTGTCAGAAGAAGTTAACTGATGACTATAAACTAGACAGTATAGCAAAGCCATTTACAAAAGTGGATGCTAGAAAGAGGAGAAATCAAAAATGAAAAAGAAAAGTTTACTGGCGTTAATGTTATTGGGATTAATCGTTTTTATAGCTGCGTGTGGTGATGAGGGTGAAAATTCAACTACAAACGCACCCGCACCGTCAACTGAAGCAGCAACACCACACGTAGCAGATGAAACATGTGTTGGAGAAGGCGATGATGTTGTTATTGTCTTCTATCCAAATGAATCAGGATCAGAATTTTACATCATTCACAGAGAAATCGAGCGTTTAGTTTGTGAAGCAACTGGTCGCCCTGGACGTGCAATGACAACAGTCGATTATAATATTGCGATCGAGGCAATTGCTAATGGAACAGCAAATCTAGCATATATGGGACCAACTGGTTATATTGTTGCTAGCAACCGTAACCCTAATGTTCGTGCCATGACTATTTCTTCTGGACCAAGTGGAACATTAGAAGATGCTGTTTACTATAGTTTTCTAGCAGTTCGCGAAGAAGATGCTCATTTATGGGAAGACGGCAACGGTGGTTATGACCTTACGCTTTTAGAAGGTGAGACAATGAGCTTTGTTGCTTTAACGTCAACCTCAGGATTTGTTGTACCAACGATTGGTTTAAACTCTCTTGGGTTTTTACCAGAAGGCGTATTGGCTGAGGATCATTTTGGGATTTCAGGACCATTTTTCTCAGAAGTTCAAATGGCACAATCTCATCAAGGTTCAGCATTTAATCTTGTAACAGGTCAAACAAATGTTGCAGCATTCTTTAATATGGACTCTGCTTTTGAGCAATTTATTGACCCAGATACATCTGAGCCGGTAGGGCCAACAAACCAAGCAGGTATGGTATATGCAATCCGTCAAGATGCAGATGCACCACTTGATACTGTCGGTGGGGAATTAATGAGAATCATTATGGCAATCTCAGTGCCTAATGCACCATTTGTTGCTAACCATGATACGCTAACTGATGCAGAAGTAGAAGCAATCATCGAACGCTTTATATCGGATGATGTTACTGAAAATGAAAACTTCTTCTCACCAGATCAAGATCGTGTTCGTGGATTCTTCTCACGTACAGACCAAGAGCGATTCTTACGAGTACCAGATGGCTTCTTTGACGACTTACGTTAATTGGGATCTAAGCTGAAAAACAAAGCTCAATTTTCATTCTTGGGCTTTGTTTTATAAATAGCTAAGTAGTTAGCTTTTACGAATAATAAGAGGTGGAATTAAATGTTAAATATTGAATCTGTGTCTAAAGTGTATCCAAACGGGAATGAAGCTCTACATCAAGTGTCGTTCAATGTGGAAAAAGGTGAGTTTATTTCTATCATCGGCCCATCTGGTGCAGGGAAATCGACCATACTTAGAACGATTAATCGGATGATAAAGGTTAGCGATGGTCATATATTATTTCAAGATGAAGATGTAACGGAAGCAAACCGTAAAAGAATTCGCAACATTCGCCGTCGCATTGGAATGATTTTTCAACATTATAATCTAGTAACCCGTTTGACAACAGTTGAGAATGTTTTGCATGGGCGTTTAGGTTATAAATCAACCATTAATGGGATTATCGGTCGCTATACCGAAGAAGAGAAAAAGAAAGCTTTCAAATTGCTAAAACAAGTTGGGCTTGAAGAGTTTGCTTATACTCGCTGTGATCAACTCTCAGGAGGACAAAAACAACGTGTAGGAATAGCAAGAGCATTAATGCAAGAGCCAGAACTAATTTTATGTGATGAACCTATTGCTTCTTTAGATCCAAAAGCATCGAAAGTTGTAATGGATTATTTGAAAAATATTGCTTCTGAAATGGGAATTACTTGTTTGGTTAATTTGCATCAGGTGGATGTGGCACTAGAATATTCGGACCGCATTATTGGCGTTAGTGCTGGTAAAGTAGTATTCGATGGAAAACCAGAAGCGTTGAAACCTGAAATCTTGAGTAAAATTTATAAATCGGAAGATTTATTGGTATAGGGAGCGAGTTACATGAAAGCAATGGAAAAAATGGATATTTTCAAGAAAAAACGTCTGAATTCTTTACTAATAATTTTAATCGTTGGCGGTCTTTACTGGTTTTTTGCCGACCATTTGAACTTTAATGCTGGAATTGCAGTTACGCGAATACCAAGCGGTTTTGGCTGGTTAGGTTCAAATTTTATTCCAAATCCCCAAACGACAACGTGGGCATTTGTTTTAAACATTATAACGACGCTATTTAGAACTTTAGTCATGGCAATTGCTGCAACTACTGTAGCTTCAGCGGCTGCGTTAATCGCTGCTGTTTTTGGATCACAAAAAACAGGAATTCACCCAATTATTATCTATATTGTGCGTGTTATTGCTATGGTCTTTAGAAATATTCCTTTAATAGCATGGTCGATGATTTTATTATTTAGTTTTAGACAAAATGAATTTACAGGTTTTCTAGCCTTGTTTTTCGGGACATTTGGTTATTTGACACGTACATTTACAGAAGTGATTGACGAATCCTCAGATGGCGTTTTAGAAGCCTTAAAAGCAACTGGTGCAACCTATTTTCACGTCGTATTTCAAGGTGTAATCCCGATGATTTCAAGTCAATTAGTTAGTTGGGTTCTCTTTATGATTGAATCTAATGTACGTGAGGCAACGCTTGTTGGCATACTGACTGGTACTGGAATTGGAATGTTATTTAACTTCTTTTTCTCAAGCTTCCGTTATCCAATGGCAGGGATGGTATTATTATCGATAATTATCACAGTTATTGCCCTTGAAATGTTGTCTAATAAACTAAGGAGGTTGATTATCTAATGGAAAAAGCGATGACTTTACCTGCAGTGGGTATATTTGAAACTAATAAGGTTGAGACGTATAAATCGGGTCGTATTAAAATCAAAAAACTTGATAAAGCCCGTACTTGGACAAAGGTGCTTTTAATAACGTTACTCGTGATTACGCTGTATGCATTCATTTCAATGGATTTTGGTAGAATGGTTTTAGCCGAAGCTATTCCTGACTTTTTCGCTAATTTGCGACGCATCTTTTTACAACCGCGCCTACAAGCTAGTACGCAGTGGAGCAATTTATTTAGCAGTATGTTAGTGACAGTGGGCTTAGCTGTGTTATCAACTATCTTAGGGGCGATCGTTTCCTTCTTTTTTGCCTTACTAGCAGCACGTAACTTGTCTCATAAACGAATTTCTCAAATCGTTCGTGCAGTCACTTCATTTATCCGTGCGATTCCAGCTATTTTATGGGTACTTATCTTTGCGCTTGCAATGGGTCTAGGAACAGAAGCGGCGATTGTAGGTTTAATTTTCCAAGGAATTGCCTTTCTAACAAAGGCTTACTCTGAAACAATCGAGGAAATTGATTATGGAATTATTGAAGCATTAAAAGCAAGTGGAGCAACGTGGTGGCAAATTGTTTTCCAAGCTGTGCTTCCAAGCTGTTTAACGGCACTCCTTTCTTGGACATTTATTAGGATGGAATCAAACTTTGGTCATGCCCTTGCAGTAGGAGCCGCAGCGGGTGCTGGAGGGATCGGATTCCAGCTAGTGTTAAGTGGAAATATGCAAATGAATATGCACGAAGTAGGTGTGATCGTTTATATGATCATTGCTGTTTCAGTCGTATTTGAATTTATTTCAATGAAATTAAGAAATCGCTTATTAATTAAGCAATAGGAGTTGGCTCAAAATGTACCATGATTTTCACACCCATACCAACTTTTCAAGTGATTCAAATGCAACCATGGAATCAATGCTTCAAGCTGGAATCAAAAAAGGTCTAAAAGAAATCTGCTTTACCGACCATGTAGAATTTGATCCTGCCCCATCTTACAAAGAAGAATTTTTTGATCCAATTGTTTATCGGGCCGAAATCGAGCGGATGCGAAAAATATACGAAGGGCAAATTGATCTAAGAATGGGTGCTGAAATCGGCTATCAACCCCATATTACTTCCCGAATGAATCAATTTATCAACAGTGTGGAGTTTGATTTTATTATTTGTTCGCTTCATTCAACTGACAAGTTGGATTTTCACACACGAGAATTCTTTAAATCAAAAACACCAGAAATTGCATTTGCAAGGTATTTTGAAGCTTATTATGAATGTGTCAAAAGTGATCTAACATTTAGCGTTTTGGGTCATTTTGACTTCTTGAAAAGATACACAACTTACAATGGTGAGCGTGTTTTCAAAGATAATTTTGACATAATCGAAGCAACATTTAAAAAATTAATCGAGAAAGGAAAGGGAATTGAAGTGAACACATCAGGAATTACACGTTATCAACTAGACCAAACACTACCGAGTGCTGATTTCTTGCGCCTCTATAAAGAACTAGGCGGTGAAATTATCACAACAGGCTCAGATGCTCATAATCCAGAACATGTGGGTGAGCATTTTGACGTGACTTGCGATTTATTGAAAGCAATCGGCTTCAAATACATCTGTCGTTTTGAAAAAATGCAACCTGAATTTATCAAAATATAACCTTTGAAAGCAAGAAGGAGTCTTACATGAACAAACAATTTATAAAATCATTAGCGGTGATTTTCATTGGTGCGAGTTTAATGACATTTGCTATTGCTAACTTTTCCATGCAACACTACTTGGCCGATGGCGGATTTACAGGCGTCAAAGTCATTGTTTATCGTGTATTTGGAATGAATCCAGGCTTAGCAGGCTATCTCATTAATATCCCGCTACTAATCATCTTTTATCGCTTTTATGACAAGCAAACGTTTTTAATGACCATCTATGGTATGGGAATTTTTAATGGTACATTATGGTTTTTTGTAGAAATTGGACCTATTGTGCCATACATGGGGAGCTTGTTGCTGGTTGTTGCCATCTTTCATGGTTTAATTAACGGGATTGGCATCGGTCTTGTCGCTTCTGTAAATGGCACGACTGGCGGCTCCTTTATCGTCGGGATGCTTGCTGAGGAATACACAAAACTAACCATTGGACAAGCGATGTCTTTATTCGACACAGGTGTTATTTTACTATCAATGCTTGTTTTCTTAACCCCTATGAATGCACTCTACACTCTGATTGCGATTGTCGTTCATCTATGGGCTATTTCCTGGACACGAAAAACCATTGACAGATTTCGTGTGGTAAATGAGACAAGAGAGAAGGTTTTACTTTAAGAATCAAGCATCAAATTTATGCATTAAGGAGGTCAAAATATGAGTTTAAAAATGATTGTATCCGATTTAGACGGAACACTTCTTCGCAGTGATCAGACTGTATCTGAGGAGACTATTCGTGTATTAAATGATTGCAAAGCTCTTGGACATCAAATGATTTTTTCTACAGCACGTGCACCAAGAGACGCATATAAATATTTACCAGAAGTGTTTAAAGACGAAATTGTGAGTTGTTATAATGGTGCTCTTGTACTCAATAATGGATATGAAGTTTTGTATCACAAAGGCATTAGCAAGTCAGCCATCTTGGAAATCATCCAACTAGCACAGCAACATCAACTAGGTAATGTTTATGTTGAAATTGAAGATAATCTTTACACTAATACTATTTCAAATGCAGTTGTAGAGTGGTCGTGCCAAATCGTCGACTTTCACACCTTAGATTTTGAAGAAGCCTTAAAAGTAGTAATTATTCTTGAAGATGAGGTTGACGCTGGTTTTTTACTTAAACTTCCTACCGAATGTCATGCTATTTTAACTGATCAAAACAAATTATGCCAAATCATGCACAAAGATGTGTCGAAATTTAATAGCATAAAATACGCTTCTGAATTTCTAGATTTAGAGTGTAAAGAAATTATCGCCTTTGGTGATGACTATAACGATGTGGAAGTTTTAAGAAATAGTGATGTCGGTGTTGCGATGGATAATGCTACCGATGCGGTTAAATCAGTTGCGAATTTTATTACACTAAGCAACGATGAAGAAGGAGTAGCCAGCTTCTTAAAAGGCTATTTATTATAAAACAACACAATTACGTTGGAGGCGAGAAAAATGAACGATTATAAATTACTTACCCCTGGCCCGTTAACCACAACAGCAACAGTAAAAGAAGCAATGCTAGTTGATCACTGCACATGGGATGACGAATACAAACAAATTACAATTGATATCTGCACACAACTACTTGAATTTGCACACTGCAACCCATCAGACTATGCCGCAGTACTAATGCAAGGCTCAGGAAGTTTTGGTGTCGAGAGTGTCTTATCAAGCGCCATCGGCAAGCAAGATAAACTCTTAGTAATAAGCAATGGTGCCTATGGTGACCGAATGACAGAAATGGCTTATTACAATGACATTAAATGCGATACGTTAAACTTTTTCTACAGTGAAACACCAGATGCTGAGAGAGTCAATGCTTATCTAAATACGCATTCTGAAATCACACATGTAGCAGTCGTTCATTGTGAAACAACAACAGGGATAATAAATGATATTGAAGCTATTGGTCGGGTTGCGAAAAAATTTAATAAGGTATTTATCGTTGATGCGATGAGTAGCTTTGGTGGTATTGATATTGAAGTTGAGAAAATGGGGATTGATTTTTTAATCTCTAGTGCAAACAAATGTATTCAAGGCGTACCAGGTTTTTCATTTGTTATCGCCAAAAAAAGCGAAATCATGAACTGTAAAGGCAAAGCTCGCTCACTATCACTTAGCCTTTATGATCAATATAAAGAAATGTCTAAAGATGGAAAGTGGCGCTTTACAAGCCCAACTCATGTAGTTTTAGCATTTGAACAAGCGTTAAAAGAGCTAAAAGATGAAGGTGGTATCCCCGCTAGAAACCAGCGTTTTACTAATAACATGGAAAAACTGCGCTCCAATTTTGAAAAATTAGGGATCAAACCTTATTTGAACAAGGAAAATCAATCACCGATAATTGCAACTTTCGAATTTCCAAAAGATAACTTCGACTTCAAAACGATGTATGATTTTATCAAAGCACGCGGTTTTGCTATTTATCCAGGAAAACTGATGAATTTAGACACATTCCGCATTGGTGTTATCGGTGAAATATATCTTGAAGATATTGAAAAATTGACCCAAATTACGAGTGAATACTTAAAGTCAAAAGAACGTGAGGAAATCATATGAAAACTGAAGCAGTTATTTTTGACTGGGCAGGGACAACCGTAGATTATGGCTGTTTTGCACCAGTAGAGGCCTTTGTTGAAACATTTGCAAAAATCGGAATCAAAGTGAGTCTTGATGAAGTAAGAGCGCCAATGGGCGCATTAAAAAGAGATCACATCAAACAAATGCTTGAAATGCCTCGAATTAGCCAATTATTTATTGAAAAATATCATACCTCGTTTACGGACGAAGACTTAGATGAATTAGAAAAAGTCTTCACCGACAAACTGATGCAGCAACTAGAAAACCACACAAAATTAAAACCTTACGTACTAGAAACTGTAGAACTACTTCGCTTTAACGGAATCAAAATCGGCTCAACCACAGGCTATACGAGCAATATGCTAGCACCAGTTGCAACATCAGCAAAAGCCCAAGGATATGTTCCTGATGCGACCTTCACACCAAGCGATACATTTGGAATTGGACGACCATCCCCAGATATGATTGAAGCAAATCTTAAAGAGATGGGCATCACCCAAAAAGCTGCAGTTATTAAAATTGGTGACACGATTTCTGACATTAAAGAAGGCTTAAATGCTGGCGTGATGAGCGTTGGCGTCATTGAAGGAAGCTCGATCATGGGTTTTAGCGAAGCTGAGTATGAATCACTTACACCAACTAAAAAACAACGCGAAATTAAAAGAGTGCGTGAGGCTTACGAAAAAGCCGGCGCACATGCAACTATTTTAAACCTAAGCGAATTACCAAACATCGTTACTTTATAAAAATCTTGCCCTACGAAGCAAGATTTTTTTGTATTTCTCGATAATTGGGCAACTCTAACGCACTCCCAACAAACTCAACATAAGTCATCAAAATATCCTTAATATTAGCACGCTCTGCAGGACTAAGCAAAGTTGGCAAACGGTGATGATAAATATCAACCAACTCCTCATGCGTCCACTCCTCAGGAAACTGCCCTGCATACTCCAACATTAAAATAGCAACCAGCTCAATTATATCAGCAAATTCCGCCTTAGCAACATTTGATAATTTGGTTAAATTCGAATCAGTAATTCGCTCACAAATCGCCCTTGTTGTCTCTAATTTAATATGAATCATTTCCTTGATCTCTTCGCTATCTAATGTACTCATCCTATTTCCCCCTAAAATTATGATATGTAAGTATGTTCCAAATTCACATTTTCATACACCCAAAATCATATATTTTGAGTAGAGGTGATCAAAGTGGCAAATATTGAAAAAAAAATTCGTGATATCCTAGATGAAAAATTTGACCAATTTATAAAAATCAGGCGGGACTTTCACAAGCATCCTGAACTAGGCTTAGTTGAATTTCGCACAGCTGAAAAAATTGAAAACTACCTAAAGAGCTGGGGGATTCAAGTTGATGCAAGAATCAACAAAACTTCCGTGACAGCATTAATTAAAGGCACTTGTGACGACGCCAAACACATCGCTTTGCGTGCAGACATCGATGCTCTTTCGATTCAAGAACTAAACAACCATGACTACAAATCGCTTTATCAAGGGGTGATGCATGCTTGTGGACACGATGTCCACACAACCATCCAGTTAGGAGTAGCTTATATCTTACAACAAATCAAAAATGAGCTCCCTGGTCATGTGAAGCTACTGTTTCAACAAGCAGAAGAAACTGTTGGAGGTGCAAAGCGCATGATTAAAGAAGGAGTCTTAGAAGACCCTCCTATCTCTCATGTCTTAGGCATGCATGTTTGTCCAAAATTATCAGTTGGAACATTTGGAGTGAAATATGATCATGCCTACGCTTCTAGTGATACCATTGCCATTGACATTCATGGTCATTCTGCACACGGAGCAGCACCACATGATGGTGTTGATGCCATTTTAGTCGCTAGTCATCTAGTTACGGCCTTACAGAGCTTAGTCAGCCGCAACACGCCACCATTAGAATCAGCAGTCCTTTCATTTGGGTTGATCCATGGCGGCGATGCTCACAATGTCATTGCTAATAAAGTTCATCTCAAAGGGACACTGCGGACTTTAAATGAAACGACACGCAAAATGCTAAAAGGGCGTATTTTTGAAGTAGCGACCCAACTAGCAAAAGCGTTTGGTGCAGAAGTGTCCCTCCAGGTAGAAACTGGTTACGATGCCCTTATCAACGATGAAATTGTCACAGATCTAGTCAAAGAATCAGCGATTCGAATTCTAGGCGAGGATAATGTCATCACCCTAAAAGAACCGAGTCTCGGTGTAGAAGACTTTGCCTATTTTGCTAAAGCGAAACCTTCAAGCTACAACCGTCTTGGCGTAGCTAACAAGGAAAAAGGCATTGTTGCACCTGTCCATGATGGTGAATTTGATATTGACGAAATGGCTATCTATCACGGAATCTTGATTCAAATTGCCAGCGTTCTTACACTGATGGGGGTGGGATTTGATGATTAAGCCACCGCCACTATCTAAAAATAAAAAAATCGGCATTGTTGCTTTAGCAGGCCCTATGGATAGCCAAACTCTTTTAGCAGGAGAGGACTACCTAAAATCGCTTGGTTACGACACTATTATCGCACCGAGCTGCTTTGAAAGAAATGGCTACCTAGCTGGGCGTAGCGATGAAGACCGCGCCTTAGATCTCAAAATTCTTTTTGCCGACGACGACATCGGTGCTATCCTCAATATGCGTGGTGGCTACGGTAGCAATAGAATCCTGCCTTACATTCAAGATTTCAACTTCGCCAAATACCCCAAACCCTTCATCGGCTATAGCGACATCACCTATATGCACATCTACCTCACCCAAAAATACAACCTCATCACCTATCACGGTCCCATGATAAAAGACCTGCTTCAAGATGACCCACTAACCACAAGCGAATGGAAAAAAACTGCCCTACAAGGACTTCCTCTTACTCTAAAAGGCGTTACTTTTTCAAATGGAGAGATGGAGCGCATTTCAGGCATCACCACAGGTGGGAATCTTACCATCCTTTGCTCAACTTTAGGAACTCAAAATGAAATTGATACACGTGGTAAAATTCTCTTCCTTGAAGAAATAAATGAACCCCCTTATGCAATTGACCGCCTTCTTATGCAACTTATCTACGCTGGAAAGATCCATGATTGTGTAGGTATCATCTTGGGAGACTTTGGAAAAGAGGATCAAGAAGCAATATTAGAGACAGTCAAAAAAATTCTTCTGCCTAGTAATAAAATCATCGCTCACGGGCTTTTAGCAGGACATACTGTGCCTAACTTAACTATCCCGCTAGGTGCTAGGTGTACACTTGATGGAACCAGAGCAAGCATCGCTTTTCAGGAATAGCCAAATTTAATATTTTTTGAAATCACACGCTCACAATCACCGTGTGATTTTTTGTGTAAAATGACCACTTTGGTCAAAAAATTTAAAAAATTGCAAAAAAAGACTTGACCAGCGTGGTCAAGTATGCTATTATAACAGCAATGACCACCTTGGTCAAAAATGTTGAGGAAGGAGAAAAGGTGAAAATGAATGAGAAATTTTTAAAACTAACACCTGAGAAACAAAAGATAATCATGCAGGCGATATGTGAAGAGTTTACCGAACACACGTATAATGATGCTTCAACCAATCGGATTATGGAAAAAGCTGGGATTAGCAAAGGAACGCTCTTTAATTATTTCGGTTGTAAGGAAAAAATGTACCATGCGGCGA
>JGI24703J35330_11748682_pt1 | contig 24755 bp, 26 predicted proteins | sample TergutNt197P1_FD_35330 | JGI IMG/M metagenome (IMG submission 35330)
TCTGAATTTGTCAAGTGTTTTTGCGGGTTTTCTTGGCTTTTTTGCTTAAATTTATATTACATTTTTGTGCTGGTTTTTCTTAACCTGTGGACATTGGCTGTTACGGTATTGCTCCCGATACGGACATATACACCTTTGGGGACAAGTCCATCGGAGGCATAACTATAAGGAACGGAAGAACCCCGCTCCACGGTAACTACGATAATGTGCTTGCCCTCGCGTAGTTCATGCTCAACTTTGAAATAGCCGGAGGGGTCGGGCGTGACGGAATCGCGGAAGCTGTTGGTGATGCTTCTCACCAACTCGTCAATGTTGTCGCCTATGCCGTAAACAGAGCCGTCATCAGCAATTCCAATGTAAAGCGTTCCACCGTCAGTATTCAAAAAGGCAAGCATGGTGTTTTTGGCTTTTTGGTTGTATTCACGCTTGTATTCAAGTGTTTGCATTTCAATCATGGGAAACCTCTTCGGAGGGATTTTCTCTACAATAACACAATCTCTCCATTCGGTCAACGGAGAGATTGGAGATATTGGCAATGATGGAGAAATTTATAGACAACCACTGCGTTCTGCTTATACTGCGGCTAAATAGACTTAATAATCTCCTTTATGTCTAACGCATACAAGTTCTCTTTTTTAGAAACAATCTTGTCAAGCGTTTGTATCAAATTAAACAATCAAATCGAAAAATTTCATGCGCCCACGATAATATTTTATTTTTTCAAACGTACTCACGAGGAACTAATAAAGTAGTAATACATACAAAAAAAAGATGTTATGTAATTTATAATTCAATTAATAAAATTTTAGCTGAATTGCCAACAGGACAGTTCTATAAATGCCATAAGTCTTTTGTAGTAAATATCAACAACATAACAGAAAGCGGAAAAAATGCCTTAAATCAGGGTATCTGCGTTATAACAATGCCTGACGGCGCGGAGTGCCATGTATCGCGTCGAAAAATAAACGGATTGATTGGATTACTTAATGCGCTATAGTGATTTGATTTTCTTTGGCTGAAATCTGCGTTTTATTTGCATTGATGAGAATGTCGATTTGGTCGTAAGGATTGCTGAGATATACGAATTCGCCATGTGATTTTTCGTGACCACAATGGCGAACTCCTATAACCGACTTCATACATCGTACCATGGCTAATTTTTGTGTCGTGTATACTTATACAGTCGAACTGTCAAATTTTGAAGTAAGAGACCAAATTACGAAGGAGTTCAGCTTGAGAATTTAGTTCTTCAGCGGCGGCGGCTGTTTCTTCGCTTACGGCAGAGTTTGACTGAACCACGGAGGATATTTGCCCTATGCCGATGCTAATCTGCTCTACTGCATCTGCTTGCTCTTTGGAAGAAGCAGAAATTTGGTTAATCACCTCTAATACCTCGGAAGCATTATTAACAATGGCTGTTAATGCCTTGGCTGTAGTGTCTGCTATACTCGCGCCTGTATCTACACGATGCACACTGTCATCAATAAGGCCTGTTGTTTCTGATACAGCAGTTTGGCTGCGTGCCGCCAGATTTCTTACTTCCTCAGCTACTACGGCAAACCCTTTACCGGCTTCTCCGGCGCGTGCGGCTTCTACTGCCGCGTTTAAAGCCAATAGATTAGTTTGGAAAGCAATATCTTGTATGACTTTTATTATTTTTGAGATATCGGCACTGGATGTCTTAATACCGTCCATAGCTTCCAGCATTTGCTTCATTGCTTCGTTGCCTTCATTAGCATTTTCCGTTGACAGATTAGATAAAGTAAAGGCGTTTTGTGCATTATCAGCATTATGACCGGTTTGCTGGTTTATCATATCAATGCTCGCATTTAACTCTTCTACAGAGCTTGCTTGTTGGCTTGCGCCGTTTGCCAAATTCGTAGCAGATATAGAAATTTGTTTTGCGCCACTAAGCACTTGGTCTGAAGCAGCTGAAATTTCTGACATTGTTTTATTTAAAGTCGTGCTTATATTATTTAATGAGTCTTTAATTGGAGAAAAGCTGCCTACATAATTGCGGTTAATGGTTTGTGATAAGTTTCCGCTTGAAACTTCTGATAAGATTTTTGTGATTTCATCCAAATAAGAAGAAATTTCTGAAAGCATTTCATCAACAGAGGATATGATGTTCTTAAATGAACCATTATAGTCGGCAGCGTCCGGGCTGACCCCTTTGGCGCGGACACGGGCATCCAGACTTTCTAAATCAAAGTTACCCATTTTTATTTCTTCCATACAATACATAATGGACCTGATAGGTTCATCAACGGCTATAGCTATGCTGTTAAGTCCTAGCATAATTTTTTGCCAATCACCATGATAGTCGTCCGCGTTTATACGGAAAGTTAAATCACCCTTATTAGCCGAAGCATCAATCATATCGTTAATTTCACCACTTATGGATTTCAAATTATCGGCAAGATTATTTACTGTTTCAGGGATGACCTTCCAATCTCCGGGATAATTTACGGTTTCCAAGTGAACACTAAAATCGCCGTCACTTATTTTTGCAAGAGTATCTGACATGCCCATAATATCGCTGGTATTTTGTGAAAGCAGTTTATTAACAAGCCCAATGGCTTCTTCAAAAGAATTTTGATATATGCGATTATCAATAGTGTAATTTACATTACCAACCGTCATATATTCATTATAAGCTTTTGTTAAATCGTCCACTATGGCTTTAATTACATCTATGAGTTGTATTACATCGCGTGTAAGCATACCTGTTTCATCTGTGCCTATATTGTTTCTGTCCAAATTTATATTAAGCTTACCACTTGCTACGTCATTTAAAGCGGATTGTGCTTTTTGCAATGGTTTTGCTACAGAGTTTGTTATAACAAAAGCACTTGCAAAAGAAACAAGCAAGCCTATTCCGGAAAAGACCACCATTATCCAATAAGTCGCCGTTGCTCTATCATCCAGCTGATAATAGGTTTCCCATAAAAAATCACGGCTTTTAGTTATAATTTCGTAGTAATAAATATCTGTCATTTGCGCAACCACAGGTCCGCCGGCGGCACCAAAAGATAACACCGTATCAATATCCCCCACATAAGCGGCGGCAAGTGTAGGCTCTACAATATTTACAATATAGTAATTAAATAAATCCTTTAATTCTCCTGCTAATCGAAGATAATTATTTACAGTAGAAGAGTCCAAAGCAAGGTCGGATGTTACATTAGCCTCAAATTCATTAACATATTCGATAAGGGTAGCGTGGGTACGGTGTATGCTTTGCTCCAGCCCGGGGATAAACTCGGGGCTGCCTGTACGCCAAGCTACTGTTGTTATATACCTGCGCAAGTTTGCTACTTCAGTAGGCACTTGTAACATGATTTGTACTCTTTCGTTAGCTCCGGAAAACAAACGAGAATAGTCTCTGTTTATTGTCCTTATAGCGTTCATACCGCTTACACCTACAATAGCAGCAATTACAATTATCGCAAAAAAACCTAGCACTACTTTAAATTTTATTTTCAAGTTCTTATACATTTTATACATTCTACATCCCCCTCAATTTAAATTCTATACCATACGAACACGATGAAAACGAATACAAAAAACGAGCCTAAAAATTTAATTTAGTCCCAATCAAAAATTAGATAATACAAAATAAACTACCCCCCATAGTTTAAATTTTATATAAATCTTTATTATATAAGTATTAAAATAATTGTTAAAGCTAGGTGATAAATACGCTATCGTGGGAAAAAGGTCATCAACAAGTTTTCAACAATGAACCGCCATCCACCAACGAGAATGAAAACCATAATTTTAAAAGGCATAGAAATCATGGCAGGGGGAAGCATCATCATACCCATACTCATAAGAACACTGGCAACAACCATATCAATAACAATGAATGGCAAGTATATGATAAATCCGGCTAAAAAGCCGATAGTCAGTTCGTGTAAAATAAATGCAGGAATAAGAACCATAGCAGGAATTTCGGAGTCGTCATAAACGGTAGTTCCGGATAAGTCCATAAATAAGATGAGAGAATTTTCGCCGAAGGAATTGCTCATCATTTCAAGCATGAACTCGCTAATGGGAACCCACATTGCCTCAATTGCCTGAGCGGTATCGATTTCACCTGCGCCCAGAGGCTGGATAGCGTTTTCGTTAATAACACTAAGCTGTGGAGCCATAACAAAAAGAGTCAGGAACAAAGCAATTCCAACAAGCACCTGATTAGGGGGCATCTGCTGGGTAGCCATTGCCTGACGAGTGAAGGAAAGCACAATAACAATACGAACAAAGCCGGTAAGAAGTACAAGAAGAGACGGCGCAAGGGCGATAAGGCTAACTAAAAACAGCACCTGCATGGTGGCAACAACGCTCTCAGGGTCGTCTGTCGCACCAACTTCAACGGTAAGTCCGGGGAAAAAAGAGCCATCAGGGTTTAAAAGACCCTGTTCAAAAATCCCCTGAGCAAAAGCAGGGGTATACATACTAAAAAGACCTAGGAGTAAGGTCGCAACAAAAATTAATTTTCTTATATTTTTAATCATTCACTATCTTCCTCATCTTCCGCAGACTGCCCATCCTTGGGCTGCATAAACCGAGAAAGAACTTTGCCAAAGGGTGTATCCAAGCTGGTTAAATTAACAGGCTCGGGTTCGTTAATATGTTCTTTATCAACTTCTGTAAGCAAAGTAATACGCTCTTTGGTAACGCCGATGGCAATGAACTTGTCACCGACTCTAACCAATTGCACAACGGCTTGCCCGCCAACATTAACAGACTCAACAACCGAAAGGTTACCGCTTTTGCGGCCCATCCTAGCCCTAGAGCCTACGAGAAGCTTTGTACAATACCAAGCAAGCAGTGCTACAAAAAGTGTAGCACCAAAAAAGCGTAGCAGATTGAAAAACTGGCCTGCCGCTAGGGAAGACCTGTTTTCGCTAAGAAGAAAAATTAAATTTTCCATAATACATTAAATTAGCCAATAACTTTCTTTACAGCTTCAATAACCCTGTCCGCTTGGAAAGGTTTAACTATAAAGTCACGCGCACCTGCTTGTATAGACTCAATAACCATAGCCTGTTGTCCCATAGCCGAACACATTATGATAAGAGCCCCGCTGTCGGCGGCTTTAATTCCTTTTGCGGCTTGAATACCGTCCATTTCGGGCATGGTTATATCCAGAATGCAAAGTTGGGGCTTTAGCTCTTTATATTTTTCAATAGCCTTTGCACCGTTTTCTGCTTCTCCAACAACAGTGTAACCGTTTTTGGTAAGGATATCTTTCAGCATCATACGCATGAAAGCGGCATCATCAACTAAAAGAATTGTTTTGTCAGACATAATTTTTTCCACTCCTTAGCTTTTTTACGCGGAAATTAAAGCCTCTTATCCGCGCTGATAATTTCTGTAATGCGTATACCAAAGTTTTCGTCAATAACAACAACGTCACCCTTGGCAACAAACTTGCCGTTTACAATTATATCTATCGGTTCTCCCGCAAGTTTATCAAGTTCAAGAACAGTACCGGGTGAAAACTCCAGAATTTCGGAAATTTTCTTGTGGGTGCGCCCAAGTTCTACACTTATTTCCAGAGGCACATCCATAATAATGCCCATGTTTTCTTTTTGCTGATAAACTTCCTGCTGGTCGAATGGAACAAACTGAGCAGCCTGAACATTCTGTGGCAGCGGTTGCACAGCAGAAACAGGCGCGGCGGCACTAGCAGCAACCGGAGGAGGTGCGGCAGCAGGCGCAGCGGCAACAGGTGCGGGTGCGGCGGCAACAGGTGCAGGTGCAGCTGGTGCGGTTATAGGAATTTCCGGTTCGGCTGGTTCGCCCAGCATATGGCCCCTCAATTTAGACACCAATTCTGTAGCGAAATCCATTGGATAAATTTGCATAATTTCACTGTCAATCAGCTCCCCAATTTCCATTTTGAAAGCAACACTAGCAATCAGCTCGTCGGGTTCAAACCCGGCTGTAGTTAAAATCGAATTTCCAGAATCAAATTCTAACATAAAAGGATGAGGCGTATCAATATCAACCTTTTCCTTAATCATAGATGAAAGAGAAGTAGAGGCAGAGCCGACCATTTGGTTCATAGCTTCGCCAATCGCACTCATGTCTAAATCATTAAGCTCTACATCGCCATCGGGTATTTCGCCTGTGCCGCCCATCATCAAATCGGCAATAACTTTAACATCGCGGTCTTTCAAAATTAATATATTAGAGCCGCGAATTCCAAGTTTATATCCTACACGAATACCAACGGCAGGTCTATCATAACTTGCCGCAAGTTCAGACCACTTCATAACTCTAACTTGTGGAGTAGTTATAAGCACCTTTTGGGTAAGCAAAGTAAAAAGCGTAGTTGCGGCGGTACCCATATTGATATTGCCAACTTCGCCAAGAACATCTTGGTCTTCGGCAGATAATTCTGTACCTCCGGCTGAAACCGCGGGGGCATCATCGCCGCCATCTTCCATAACATTGCCTAATAAGGCATCAAGTTCGGCTTGAGAAAGCATCTCACCCATTTTTTGGTTCCTCCCTCTCAACTAAGTCCGTGATTTGAACCGCAAACTTGCCGCGGCTAATACCCGGTTTTGCGTGGAACTTATGCATAGAGCCTACCATAACGTCAACATCAGAAGTTACATAAGAATCAAGAGGGATAATATCCCCTACTTGTAGATTAATAAAATCGCTAACCATAAGTTTAGATTTTCCAACTTGAACAGAAACAGGAACTCTGGCGCGTTCAAGTTCAACTTCGAGGCGTTCGCGATAAATTTCCTTATCTTCTTCTTCGCGCTGACCATACCAGAAACGAGTATACAGCCTGTCAACAATAGGTTCAAGTACTCTATGAGGTAAACAGAAGGAAATATTTCCCTCTGAAGTACCTATTTTAATGGTAAGAACCACAAGTGCGACTTTATCGGTAGGTGAAATAATTTGAGCAAACTGCGTATTTGTTTCGATTTTCTCAAGCCTTGGGCGCAGAGGAAGAACACTTTCCCAAGGTTCGGGCAAGAAGCTTAGAATTTGCAACATTACACGTTCGAGAAGGATTTTTTCGATTTCGGAAAAATCTCTCATCTTGGTAATTCCAAAGCCGGGACCGCCCAAAATTCTGTCAATAATCGCATAACCTACATTGCTGGACATATCCGCAATAACAGTACCTTTAAGCGGGGCAAGCTCTATCATGGATAGAATTACAGGGTTAGCAAGTGCCACGTTAAAGTCGCGATACATAATTTCTTCAGAGCTGGAAACTTCCAAATGTGCCGCAGTCCGCAAATATCCCGTTAAGAAAGAGGAAGTGCTTCGTGCAAAGTTATCGAAAATATTTTCCAGTGTGCGAAGTTGTTCTCTGTTAAATTTTGACGGATTTGCAAAATCGTAAGGGCGTGCTTCTTTGGCTTTAACCATGGGCGGCGGAGCATCCGAGCCTCCATCATCACCCGACATCATCTGGTTTAATAACGCATCTATCTCGGATTGTGAAAGAATATCACCCAATTATCTCACCTGCCCCCTCACAGCATTCCATTCAGAAAAGAAGACACCTACTATTAAATTAGAGCCGAAAGCTTCTTGTAAAGCGTACTTTAAAATTTCGGCTGTTTCGTCTCTGCCCTCGTTGGTTCTTACTTCGTCATAGGTGCGAGAAAGAAACACATCAAACGCCACCGAGCGAGCTATAGCTATTCTATTGTAGAAAATAGTATAAAACTCTTCAAGTTCGTCTTCATCGACAGTTTCTGAAGCATTAAGACCAACTTCAACGGTAACAACGATATTGTCAGACCTACCACCGGGTCCGAGAGTTAAATTAGCTACCATTTGGTCAAGAGAAACAAATCGCATGTCGCCGGGCGTAAGTACCCTATCAGTTGCTATCTGCTGCGGTTCGTCCCAGCTTCCGTTAGAATCTGAGATGTTTATTAAATAAACACCAACGCCAACCACTGTTCCCAATAACAACACCAAGAGGGCGATTATTATTATCATCATCATCTTGCTCTTGTCCATACAGGCCTCCTAATAAATCCAATTGATTTTATTAAATCTTAGTACGTACCGGGTATTGAGAACCAGCGACCTACTGCACCGCCTGTCGTAAACTCCTGTGTAAAAATCTTAATTTCTACACGTCGGTTTTGCGCACGACCTTCGACAGTCTCATTATCAGCAATCGGGAAATATTCCCCTCTGCCAAGCCCGGCTATCATATACACAGGTATATCAAAATTTGCTACAAGGTACTCTACAACAGTTGAAGCGCGGACAGACGAGAGTGTCCAGTTTGTAGGAAACACGGCACTGCTGATAGGTACATTATCTGTGTGTCCCTCTACGATTATGCCTTGATTTCGTTCGGTAAATCCTCTTAACATAGGCCCGAAATAATCCAGTGTAGCGATTGCGGCGGGTGTAAGCCTCGCCTGCCCGGGCGCAAATGAAACTCCGCCAAACTCGTCTATATTGATTCTAAAATAGTTTTCGCCTACTTCTATTCCATCCGGCAAAACACCGTCTTCAAGGTCGCTTAGTTGCAAAATGTCTGCCATGTAAGTCATAAACGTATTCATCATGTCGCCTATTGCGTCACCTTGATGTTCTTGACCTCCCCAGAATTCCGGGTCTACATCGCCTACGCCGCCGTCATCACCCTCCGCACCAGCGGGTGGTGGTTCTTCTATATTAGGAAGAATTCCGGACTCTTGGTCTACAAGCAGACCGCCGCCGCCGGGCAAAACCCTAAAATCTTCGGCGCGAGCAGGATTGAAGCTGATGATAAACCGCTCAAAGAGGTCTTCATCGATTTGGGACATCGCGAACAGCAGTATGAAGAATGCCATAAGCACCGTAACCATGTCCGCGTAGCTTGCCATCCACCCAGCAACACCTTTTGGTCCGCCGGCTGCTGATTTCTTCTTCTTATTCACTGCTACTCATCTCCTCCAGCCACAACCGGTGCGCCACCGCCGCCGGCACGAGCCCCTACGCCACTGCGCAATGCAGGTGCAAGGAAAGATTTAAGCTTCTCTTCGATTATGCGCGGATTTTCGCCCGCTTGAATCGAGAGCATACCTTCAACCATAACAGTTCTGTAAAGCGTTTCTTCTTTACTAATGTCTTTAAGTTTTGCTGCGATAGGGTTAAATACGAAGTTTGCAAGAATACACCCATAGAAGGTTGTAATAAGAGCAACAGCCATCATAGGACCTAAATTATCAGGGTCGTTCAGGTCGCCCAGCATGAGAATAAGTCCAATCATTGTACCAATCATACCCCAAGAAGGACCATATGCTCCAAGGTTTTCATAAAAGCCGGAAATCGAGCCATGTCTTTCATCTGTGTAGCCAAGCTCTGTTTCCATAATGCCTTTAACAAGCTCAGGGTCAGTGCCGTCAACAATCAGCATAATTCCTTTTTTAAGGAACTGGTCGCCCATGTTAGTGGCAGATTCTTCGAGAGCCAGAACACCCTCTTTACGAGCGGTATTGGCAAGTTGGACAATTGTGTCAATCGCAGCGGCGGGGTCTAAGATAGGTGGCCTGAAGATAACACCTGCGGCCTTAATCGATGCCAGAAAAGCTTTAAGCTTTACGCTGATAAGGCCCGACGCAAACGTACCGCCAATTACAATCATAGCCGACGAGGGGTGCAAGAACTCCCCAACTCCCGCTATGTCGTAGCCGGACGTTATTAGTATGGACAAAACCATAAAGATAAGACCTAAAATAAAACCTAAAATTGAACCAATTTCCAATTTCTACATCCCCTCTCGGGCTATTCGGGCTTTACCCTATTTATTCTTCCTTTATAAGCCACAACTTTTTCTAAAATTTCGTCCACGGAATCGCGAACAAGAATTTTTTTCCCCGTAGTGGTGGTAAGAGTTGTGTCAGGAGTTGTTTCGATTATTTCAATCAAATCACAGTTAACAATAATGTCCCTGTCATTGATTTTTGTAACAGTAATCATATAAGTACGCCCCCCTCAAAATAGTCTCGTATAAGCATATCACATGAAATTGTCATATTCAATGTTTTTTTTAAAAAACGGCTGTTACAAAATTTCAGGTGTTTTGGTACAAAGCTTTCAAGGCTAGTAAACATCATGCCTTGGAGGGGTTTGCAACAGCCGTTTCAGGAATTAAATTAACGTCTAAGGTTTACAAGTTCTTGAATCATTTCGTCGGAAACGGTAATTGTACGCGACGCAGCTTGGAAACCGCGCTGTGTAACAATCATGTCGGTAAATTCGCTTGCAAGGTCAACATTAGAACCCTCCAGCGCGCCACCAATCATATCTCCGATAAGACCAACGCCGTCAAACGGACCGGAGTTAGCCGTAGTGCGCCAGAAACTATTTCCTACGCGCTCCAGCCCTGCGGGGTTTGTGAAGAACGCCAAAGGAATTTGACCGAGAATACGGTCGCGTCCGTTAGAAAAGCGTCCATTTATTGTTCCGTCCGGGCCTACAGAAATATCTGTAAGTGTACCGGGGCCGCCGCCATCCATGGTAAGTGCGCGAATGGAAGTATTCGCCGCTCCGCGCTGACCAAGCTCGCGGAAGTCCATTGCCAAATTACCGATTCTGATAACTACAGCATCTTCGGGTGGAACTCCGTCAGGTGGAGGACCCGGACTATAAATAGATACGCCTCCTTCTGTGTCACCAAATGTCGCAGAAGGTGCAACTCCCGAAAGGGGTATAATGCTAAAATTAAATTGTCTGCCCCTCATCCATGTGGCATCGCCCGTGTGGTCTTCTGCCATTCCGTCCAGACCTGTTTGGGACATAGCAGAACTCAAAAACGGTACAGGAAGCCCATCGTTTGCGTGACCGATACCTACAACATTACCGGCAGAGTCAAATGCAATGGTTGCCATGGTTATCGCGGATTCATTAAAGCTATCGGGAGAACCTCCGTCAAAGTTTAATCCACCAAACATACATATGGATAAAAGTGCAGGTCTATTGCGGTCGCCCTCAATATAAGCGCGCACACCGGTGCGTGCATCTTCGCCGGTTCCCTCTGTTGCGGTAATAAACTCCATTGTCCAGTAACCATGTGGTGTGTAAGCAGCCTCCGACATTTCTTCGTGGAAAACAAAGCGCATGGCTATTTCATAACGGTTGCCCAAGCTGTCGAAAATGGTTTTGGGAATAATTCTGTAGTGTACTTCCTCGCCTGCGGCATCGGTAGTAACAGAAAGTTGGCTTCTGTTAAGATTGCCTGTGATATTAACAGCGGTTGTAGGCTCTGAAGGCATATTTAACTTTTCGCCATCAAGTCTAAGTGGCTGTAACACGCCACGATTTACTGCATGACCGCCCGGTGTTTCGCGGCAAGGCATTGTACTCCAACCCATCAAAGCATTTCCGCCGATGTGAAGATTCCAGTGAGCATCGCGTTCGATTCTGCCTGCGCGAGTAAACATATTTGCGGTACTTCCTCTTTCTTGAACGATAAAGAAGCCGCCGCCTTCGATAGCTACGTCGAGAGCGTTATCTGTACGCCTTGCAATCCCTTGGTGCATAAGATTGTCAATGGAGGCAAGGTTTAGCCCAAGACCAACCTGACGCGGGTTCATACCCGAACGCCCGGTGTTTATGTCAGGACCGGAAGCACCCTGCAAATTTTGATAGAAAGCATCAGCAAAAGTTGCTCGCTGAGCCTTAAATCCATCGGTATTTACGTTAGCGATATTATTCGCAATTACGTCCATTCTGGTTTGGTGTACACGCAGAGACGATACACCTGAAAACATGGAACGCATCATAATAAATTACCCCCTTCTAAGGTAAGAAAAGGCTGTGAAAATTTTTTAGAATCACTCCGTCTGTCGTTCGGGAGTGTAAAGCCCCCCATAAGGGTCCGGCTTTTAAACAATCACAGCACCGTCGATGTTGCTAAAGACATCTCACAAATTCGCTTCGCGAATTCGTTCGCCTAAACAATCACTGCACCGTCAATGTTGCTAAAGACGTTTTCCTGCATTTGGTTTATTGCGGTAATCACAGTGCGACTTTTCACGTTTACAACAAGTGCAACGTCGTCTACAAGCACAAGTGAATCCCGAATACCTTTTTCATTTGCTTTGCCAATGCCGTCTGAAACGCGGTCAATCTGGTCGCCGGTTAAGTTGATATTTCTGTCGTTTAAGCGAATCGAAGCGTGCTTTGAAAAGTGAATCGGCGTTTCCATTTGATTCCCTATTTGATTTCCGAGAAGTTCGCGGAAATTCAGGGCAGATGCGGCAGGTGTTTTTTCGGCGGTTTCTTGTTTACGCGGGGCATTCTCAATTGGCTGAATATTGCCCAGCTTTGCAAGATGCATGTTGTTTATCATGTGGTGTCACCGTCCGAGTCGCTACCTGTGTTGTTATTCGTGTTATTGTTTGTGTTCGTGTTATTGCTTGAACCATGTGGTTGCCCTGTGCGATGTGCAACGTAAGCGAGGAAATCCACTTCACGCAGTGCATCTTGACCTTCCACTTCCACATTAAGGAAAGGAATTCCGCCGCGCATAGTAATAGACCTTACCGTGCCTGATGCGCCGGGCGCAACAATTTGTTGGCCAATATAGGTAAGTGCATCGGTTACGTGGTTAATCATTTGAACATTAATACGGCTACCATTTTCAAATTGAAGGTACAGACGAGTATTATCGCCACTTCGTACAACATCAACGCCCTCAACGCTGTCTCCATGTGTAAAATGCGGCGAGCCAATAAGTCGCATTCCCGTACCTGCAGAGAAAACATCACGCGGGAACACAAGTTGCTGGTTTCCAACGACTAAAATTGCTACGTCGCCTTGCATGGTAACAGAATCTACGCGACCTTCCACAAATTCTAAATCTTCTCCAACCACTGCAAAACCCTGTACATATCTTCCGATTAACTCGGCGGCGCGTTGTCCCTGAACTTGGCTGAAAATCTCGTTAAGCTGATGTGAAAGGAAGAAGTCTTCTGAAACCTCAGTAACAGCGTCGAAAGGCACGTCAATCACACGTCTGTTTCCGTATTCGTCCGGTGCGCCAAGAACAGCAAGATAAACGCTTTGCCCATTACGAACAACAGAAGTAACAAGTGCGCCTTCGATATCAATGCGCTCTTCAGCAGTGGGACAAACAAATGAAGCATCGATAACTTTTCCAATCATGCCAAATGCCTGTGTACGCTCAAATGTAGCGTTAAGGTTCATCATTTGCTCCAGCGCAGAGAACTGAGCCATTTGCGCGATGAAATCCCTGTCGTCCATAGGATTCAGCGGGTCTTGGTGACGTAACTGCGTAATCAAAAGATTCAAAAACGCGGTACGGTCAAGGTCTTGATTTGGTTCGCGTGTTGTCGTAGCCCAGTTTGTATTGTTCTGGGGTATTGTTGTGATGTTATTAAAATTTGACAATTGATTCACTCCTTACGCAGTTAAATTAATTACACCATTGTGATGCGAAATTTCGGCTTGCTCTTCCGAAACTTCTTCAATTGAACCTGCACGATGGCGGCTGTTTTGGCGTGCGCGCTCAAACTGGTTCATGCGCTCGTTTCCGTCCTGACGAACCGATACCGAAAGCTCTGAGAAAGTAATTCCCGCTTCCTGTAAAGAATCACGCAGTTGGTTAAAGTTAGCTTCAAGAGCCTCTTTAACACGCTGACTTTCTGCCTCAAATTGCGCCATTACAATACCATTTTGCGTAAGCACCCTAAGAACGATATCGCCAAGTGTTTCCGGGCGCAAAGTCATTCTTATTTCATTGAAATTACCACCTGCCGCCGTCATTTTAACCTGATTCATGATTTGTTCAATCACTTCCGTTGCGTTAACAGGTTGCTGTGAAGCAGCTTGGCGTACAGCTTGTTCAATCTTAGCGGCTGCCGCGTCTACGCTTATCGCCGGGTTAATAGTTGGAGACTCATTAACAACAGCGTCTTCCTTTGTTAAAAGCGCGTTGTCTGTGGTTTCGGTACCAAGCGCGTTCGTTTCAGCTGTTTCAGTTTGCTCCGCTGTTTGAGTGGAAGACTGTGTGCGCGAAGTTGCGGATGATTCGCTACCGTTTGTTACGATAACTTCTCCGTCCTCAATAACCGCGTCAAGTTCTTCCATGGTTTCTGCAAGAGTAGCCACAGCTTCTTCTGCCGATGCCAAGGTTTCTGTATTAACAACAGCCTTTGGTTTGGCTTCTGCCACCAGCTCTGCCATTGCTTCATTTACAGCCTTGTAATTTTCAGGAAACTTAGGCTCTGTAAGCAGTTCGGCAGGGGTTTCGGCTTCGTACGCAAGTTGAAGTACCTTTGTTACATTTTGCGTTTCTTTTAAATCCTGCGCTGTAAGTTCAAGCTCATTCAGCCATTCTTCCACAACTTCCGGCGGAACTTGCATTACTTCGGCTACTTTTTCAATAACCTGTGCTTCATCAACAACGGTTTCGTATACTTCTTCGTTGGTTTGCTCGGTAATTACAGCAGTTGCCGCTGTGCTTTCTGTTTCGTTCGCCTGAATTTCTTCGCGTGCGGCAGGTCTTGACTCACGCCGCGGTTCTCCATCGCTTCGGCGGCTTCTTGTTCCGTCATCGCGATTGCGATTTTGGTTCTCTACCGCAGGTTCATTATTTTGCCTCTGTCCGGCTTCCGCCAGAAACATATCGAAAGCGTTAGAGGTCTGACTTTTCACCTGATGGCTTGCAGCATTTGGAAAATTAGCGTTTACCATGTCAATAATTTTCATCGCTTTCCTCCTTTCCGAAATATTTTTTATATAATCGCTAAAGCGTTTATATTAAATTTCGGCATCGGTAACATCTTCTTCTGTTTCTTCTTCTACTTCTTCTGTTTCAACTTCGTCGATTTCTTCAGTTTCGTATTCATATTCAGTTTCAACAAGGGTTGGAGCAGGAATAACAGGAATATCAATGGGCAAAATTTCGGGTAATTCCGGCGGAGGAACAAGCGGTGCGAAGGTAGGCGGCGTAGTAGAAAGAAGCACCGTGAAAATAGTAGAAACGCTGTATTCCATTTCATCAAAAATGGCTGCGCGTCTGGATGAACCCATAGCCCGCAAAATCATAACAGCAAGGTCGGTATCGATAAGCATAAGGCGTTCGAGGTCTTCGGCGGCGCGAGATTCTTCCATGTTATTGTAAGTGCTTACAAGCATACGAAGTTCTTCGTTGAAATAATTTATCGCTTGTGCCTGTGCAAAGGCTACAGCCAAAATATCCTGCGGAACTAAATCGTGATTAACAATATGCTCAAAGAATTCTACGAAATTTATAGGGTCATTATGCGCAAGGGTTTGAGTAAAAGTCGCGCTTGCAATGCGGTATTCGTTCCAACGGTCGCGGAATCTGGAAAGGTCTAAAATTTGCGCATTGGCAGTAGCAAGCTGTGTTGTAAGCTCGGTACGTCTGCTTTCAAGGCTTTCAATTTGGGATTGCAAATTATGAATTTCTAAACGCATTTCATCTTCGGTCATTGCGTAAAGAGGGTCTTCGTCATCCTCGGCAGATTCAAAAAGCGAGCCGACAAGTGGCGCGTTTCTTAAATATCCCATAATATGCTCACTGCGAACATTGCCGATATCTAAAGCAATAACCACAACAGCCCCAATTACAAGCACCAAAATAATGGCAAGAGCAATTATTCCACCTTTGCCTTTTTTATTCTTTGTACCTGCATCTAAGTTTCCATCATGTAAAGAGTCCGGATTCATTTATGCACCTCAGAAAATTTTATATTTTTTCTGTATATTTGAAGCTTACTAATTCGTCAACTTGTTTGCGTTCGGCGAGGTCTGCTTCTTTAAGAAACTCCTCGCGGGCGTTGTCTTTTACGATTTCGAGAGCCTTGCGTTCCTTCATTGCCTGAACAAGTTCCTGCCGCTTTTGCTCTACAAAATTTTTTGCGGCTTCCACACGTTCTTCTTGAACTAAAATTTGATGTTTAAGGCGTTCGATATTATTGTTATACCGCCGAATTTCAAACGGTGAAATTGATTTTGCTACTGATTTGCGCAAGTTTTCAACTGCACTTGCCCTGCGCTGAATAAATTCTTCAAGTTTCTGCTTTTCTTCTTCAAGAACCCGCAAAGCCTTAGCATATTCAAGTTCTTTTTGGTCTTCGATTTGCTCTTTAATTCCCAAATATTGTTGCAATCGAAACTGGAAACGAGGCATCTAACCCACAATCTCCTTAATTTTATTAATGGAATCATCAATAGAAATTTTATCTTCTACGTCTTGCACAAGAAATTCATTAATCGCATCATGTTTGGAAATTGCATCGTCTATTTCCGCGCTGGAACCTTTTACATACGCGCCGATATTTATTAAATCCTCCGAGTTTGCGTAGACAGCCATAGATTTTTTGAATTCGTTAGCCGCGTCTTTATGCTCTTTTTCGACAATGTCGCTCATACAACGAGAAACACTTGCCAAAACATCAATGGAGGGGTAGTGATTTCTGTTAGCTATTTTACGTGAAAGCACTATGTGACCGTCAAGTACACTGCGTGCCGTATCAGTAACAGGCTCGGTTAAGTCGTCACCATCAACAAGAACCGTGTAAAGCCCTGTAATTGAACCTTTGTCAGAATTACCCGCACGCTCTAAAAGGCGCGGAATTACGGAGAAAACGGAAGGGGTGTAGCCCCGAGAAACAGGTGGTTCGCCAATCGCAAGCCCAACTTCCCGCTGTGCCATAGCATAGCGCGTGAGGGAGTCCATAAGAAGCATAACATCCTTGCCCTGCTCGCGAAAATATTCTGCAATGCTTGTGGCAACTTCGGCGGCCTTCAAGCGAACAAGCGCAGGCGTATCAGATGTCGCAATTACCAGAACAGAACGCTTCAAACCTTCTTCGCCTAAATCTTTTTCCATAAATTCACGAACTTCGCGTCCGCGTTCGCCCACGAGGGCAATTACATTTATATCAGCCTTAGTGTTTCTGGCAATCATGCCCATAAGTGTGCTTTTTCCGACACCGCTTCCGGCAAAAATCCCGACGCGCTGTCCCTTGCCAATTGTTAAAAGTCCATCTATTGCCTTTACGCCAAGCATAAGTGGTTCTTCGATTCTGTTGCGAGTAAGTGGGTCGGGCGCGGGATTCGTAACATTGTACTGCTCGCCATCGTCTATGAGGGGTTTTCCGTCCATGGGGCGACCGAGTCCATCCAGTGTACGCCCAAGAAGTGATTCAGAAACATCTACAGTAATAGGGCGGTCTAACGCTTCAACCTGATTTCCCGGGCCAACGCCCTGCATGTTTCCCAGCGGCATAAGTAAAATATTGTTATTTTTAAACCCTACGACCTCGGACAGAACGCCTTCACCGTATTTTCCGGCTTTAATCAAGCAAGTTTGCCCGATATTTACATCCGGTCCGATAGATTCGATGGTCAACCCCACAACTTGTGAAACTTTACCAAGCTTGCGAATATAGGTTTTATCAAAAATTGCATTGTACTTAGATAAAATACTCACGGCTACCCACTCATTTATTATTTAAAATATAAGTAAGATTTGCACGAAGTGACTCAAACTGTTGACCCAGACTGCAATCTATATCGCCGAAAGGTGTTTCGATAACGCAGTCCATCGGCGAAAGGCTCAAATCTTTAGTAATTTGCAGTTTAACCGAGCCGTCTGTAAGGGCAAGAAGTTCGTCCTTGTTTTCCAGAACATTTTCGTAATCGTCGGCAGATACATAAACCGTAACATCGCCTGAAATAGCCGCCGCCGCAAAACCCTGTTTGACAATATTTAAAATAGTTTTCGGGTTAACTTTGGTGATATTTCCGAGCAATTTTTCCGTTATGCCGATAATCATTTCAACTATTTCCGGCTCTAAGCTTTCTTGCATTTTTTTGTGTTCGGCGTGGGCATCATCCAAAACTTGCCTTGCTTCTGCCTTTATTACATCGCCTTCACTCGTCGCGTTGTCTATGCCCTCTTTGTACCCGCTATCCCTAGCCTCGTCAATAACTCTTCTTGCCTCGGCTTCGGCATCTTGCAAAATCTTCGCTTGCTTGTTTTCTGCCTCGGCGTGTGCATTGTTAATAATTTCTTCTGCTTGACGTTCGGCATTTTTAACAAGATTTGCAGCAGATTTAATAGCGTCTTTTTCCCTTTTTTGAGGGTCTTCGGAAACAGAGCCAACAGAGTCATCATCCGCAGAGTCGGTCATAAAACCGGGGTCAATGATGATTTTATTCTCTGTATCAACGCTTACGGAGTGGTGCTTTAAAATTCGCCTAGAGGACAACATCATCTCCACCACCACGAGCTACTATAATTTCGCCAGATTCTTGTAATCTGCGTACAATGTTAACAATTTTTTGCTGAGACTCTTCCATGTCGGAACGGCGAATCGGACCCATATAATCCATGTCTTCCTGTATCATAGAGGCGAGACGTTTTGAAAGATTGGAGAAAATATGATTTTTTAACTCGTCCGAACAGCCTTTTAGCGCGATACCAAGTTCTTTCTGGTCTACTTCTCTTAAAACCTGCTGAACATCGCGGTTTGAAAGCATAAGGATATCCTCGAAAACGAACATCTTGCGGCGGATTTCTTCGGCGAGTTCGATATCTTCCACTTCGAGCGTTTCGATGATGTGCTTTTCTGTAGTACGGTCTACGGCGTTTAAGATTTCTACGATTGCGTCTACGCCGCCAGCTTGGGTGTAATCTTCTGTCATAAGCGCGCTCAGCTTCTTCTCGAAAACTTTTTCTACTTCTTTTATAACTTCCGGTGAAGTACCTTCCATCAAGGCAATACGACGTGCAACTTCTGCCTGTTTATCAGGAACAAGACTACCGATAACTTCTGCCGCTTGCTTAGGTCGCAGGTACGACAAAATAAGTGCAATCGTTTGCGGATGCTCGTTCTGCAAGAAGTTCGTAATCTGTGTCGCGTCTGTTTTTCTGATAAAGTCGAAGGGACGCACTTGTAAAGAGACGGTAAGCTTTGAAAGAATCTCAAATGCTTTGTTTTCACCCAAGGCTTTTTCAAGAATATTTTTCGCGTAAGAAATACCGCCTTCGGTAATATATTGCTGTGCGATACAAATTTGGTAAAATTCGTCAAGCACCGCGTCCTTAACTTCAGGTAGGACGGTTTGCGTGTTTGCGATTTCCAAAGTTAGTGATTCAATTTCTGCCTCTTTAAGATGCTTAAAGATTTGTGCAGACCTTTCCGGACCGAGAGTAATCAGCAAAATTGCGGCCTTCTCGCGTCCGGTTAAATCATTAATAGTTGACGCTGCGGTAACAGCCATTGCCTACCACTCCTCGACATTTATCCAGTTACGCAACAACGCCGCAACTGCTTCGGGTTTTTCGTTAACAAATTTTTCAATGTGCTTTTTGATTTCATTTTCTTTGAAGTAGTCAATTTCTTCAAGTTCACTTGCGGCTTCTTCCTTAGCTTCTTCAAGCTGTGTAGATACAAGCAAATCTTCCACGGCGAGTTGTGGTTCGAGTCCTTCTTCTTCGTCGCCGGCCGCTCTTTGTCTGCGAAGCAGTCCGAATAAGAGCATTGCCATAAGAAGCAGAAGCACCGCTACCATGATAATTGTTTCTATAGGCCACGCCCTGGTGACTGTATCTACAGGAATAATGCGTTCCATAATAACTAATTCTACATTAGATGAAGGAATACCCATTGCAGACGCAACAAGCTCGTGGAAAGCTTCAAAATCGTCAAAACTGCCATTCAATAGAGTAGGTGCAGTTTCTTCATTTTTAAATCTTTCCCAGTCAGCAACGGTGCGGTTTTCATCTTCCGCAAGCCAGTGTTCTTGGTTCATAGTGCGGTTTCTTGTAGCAACAACAGAGCCGAATGACCTCTCCGGGTCTACCCATCCGGGGCCGGATGTTGTGGCGCGCTCTATTGAGTTTACTACATAGTGTCTGCCCCATTCACGATGGGCAGCGGACATTACTCCGTCGCCTGTCATAGCATAGTTGGGGAAAGTTGCTGTTTGCGGTTGAAGTCCGGGTTCTAAGCCGCCTTGACTGCCTTCCATGTCAAAACGCATTCCGGTGTCATGTTGAACAATTCCGGTGCTTTCCATTCCATCGGGAATATTGTATAAACGAACCAACTCTTCGGTAATAAGGGTATCATCGTACACCGGGTTAAAGGCAACAGCGATTTCGTCGAAAATAGGGCTAAGAAGGCGCATTGTTGTCAGCATTACATTGTTGTTATGCTGTGAGCGCATTTGTTGAGCTTGGTCTGCTACATCATGGGCTTCTTCTTCGCCGGAGAAAATCGTACGCATAAACTGGTCTAATATAACTATTCTATCCAGTTCAAGCTGGCTTACATTGCGTGCTACCAGCATAGCAAGATTACGCCCCTGAGTCGCGGAAAAATCTTCATTTGTAATTAGCGTTACAGCGGCTGACGGCATTGGTGCGTTTCTATCAAACGGTCTTGAATTCGGTATGGTAAGAACAACATCTGCCCCACTTATACCATTCATCATCATAAGCTGACGCTCAACCTGTCCCTGCATACCAAGAACATCTAAACGACGGCGTTCAGAGTCAGTTGTACCAAGCCCTGTATCCAAGGCATTGCCCCATGTAAAGTGTTCCGAATTAGGGACAGCACCTTCCGTGATTATTGTGCCAAGGGCTTCATCTACACGACGCGCATCCACCTGAAGGGCAGAGCCATGATTTCGAGTACGGTTATTTATTCCCGCCTCATCTAAAGCTATGCGCATAGGGTCTATAATCTGCCTATTTTGACCGCTTACAATAGTTTCCCATGGTGTACGCAGTGCGAAAAACGCCATAAGAATAAGGGCAACTAAAATAGCCGCAAAAACTCCTAGGAGCTTATAACGCTGTGGTGGGGTTAGAATATCCCAGCGAGCCCTTAAAGGGTCTATATATTTTTTAATTTGGTCCGACATATTCACCTCTGTTCCGCGTCGGATGTCTCAGGACTTACGCGGTTTTGAGTGGTGCAAGAAAAATTTTAAAATGTACATAAAACATACTTAAAAATGCATTAAATTTGCATTCTCATTATTTCGCGGTATGACTCAATAATCCTGTTTGTAACCTGAGATGTGAAGTTTACCGCATTATTTGCCCTATCCATTGCCATTTGAACCGCAAGTATATCATCAATCTTGCCTGTTGCAAAGTCTAGTTGCAACTGTTCAAAAGTTGTAATTATGCTGTTGGTATCCTCAACCACATTTAATGCTGCGTTAAAAAACGCTGAAAATGGGTCGGATGTTTCATCTTGCTGTACATTTATCAGATTTAGATTTGGCGCAAACGGCTGAATCGCCGCCGCCGCCGGGGACGTGTTAACAAGTGCAGTTACCATAATCTACCCACCTACCTTCCTACGCCTATTTCAAGCGTTCTTTGAATCATGGTGCGCGCCGTACCCATAGCGGTAATATTTGCCTCATAAGAGCGGGTTGCGGCTATCATGTTAACCATTTCTTCTACTATATTAACATTGGGCATTCTTACATAACCGAGTTCGTCTGCATCGGGATGCGTTGGGTCGTAGGTAAGAAGCCCGGGCGATTCATCTTCTACAATGCCGACTACGCGAACACCCATTCCCAATGGTGCGGGAATGCTTGAACCGCCGCCGAACATACCGGAAAAAATATTAGAAAAAGGGTCGTTATTGCGCATTTCTTCAAACAAGACTGTTTTTCTGCGGTAAGGACCACCGTCTGCCGTTCGAGTAGTGTTAACATTCGCAATATTTTCTGCGATTATGTCCATTCTCAAACGCTGTGCAGTAAGCCCCGTAGCAGATATGTTCATGGTATTGAAAAAGCTCATCTAACTACCTCCCCTGTAAAACGGTGTTTAACATTCGGGTATTACCAAGTACGCTGTTAACAATAACGTCGTATCTAACGGACTGCGTAAAAAGAGCGACCATCTCGCGTTCAATATCCACGTTGTTTCCGTCTAAACGAAAACGAGTACCCGGGTCTTGAAAGTGAGTTTGTGGTCGCGCTCTTGATAAATCTAAATTGCCCGTACTGCGCCAATTATCGATAGCACTGGTAAGGGCTGACTCAAATTCCACCCTACGCGCCGTAAATCTGGGAGTCTCTGCATTAGCGATATTATTCTGAATAGCGTCAATGCGAGCAGATTGCCCAGCCAGCGCAGCACCCAAAATAGAGTTATTGTGATGAATTGATTGACTTAGCATGGCTGCGTCCCCCCTTTTTCTATAACAGCTACTGGAGCATATCAAAAATCATGTCACCGTGTCAATGATTTGTTTGAGCATTATAAAATAAAAGTACGCAGCTTGCAACTGCTTTTATGTCTATTTCCAGAAATTAAATATTACATCCATATTCTATATAAATATTTTGAAGGTTATGATAGCATAAATTTCAAAAAAAGAGGAGTTTGTCATGAAAAAATTTATGGAAAAAAATTTTTTGCTTCACAATGAAACAGCGGTAAATTTGTACGAAAGCATTAAAAATTTACCAATAATTGACTATCACTGTCACCTGGACCCCTCCGCCATTGCAAAAAACGCAAGATTCAGAAGCATAACAGAGCTTTGGCTGGGCGGCGACCACTACAAATGGCGTTTAATGCGGCACAATGGCGTACCGGAGTCGCATATAACGGGAGACGCGCCCGACCATGAGAAGTTCGCGGCGTTTTGCCAAACGGTTGAAAATTTAATCGGAAACCCGGTATTTCACTGGGCGCATATGGAGCTAAAAAAATATTTTGGCTTCGATGGCGTAATAACGGCTAAGAATGCAGCCGAAATTTACGCGCTATGTAATTCGCAGATAGAAAAAGAAGATTTTAATGTCCATAGTTTATTAAAAAAATGCAATGTCGAATGGCTTGCAACAACCGACGACCCTGCGGATTCTTTAGAATTTCACGCACAAATAAAGGAAGCTAACGCACCGGGCGTGCCAAAAGTCATGCCAACATTTCGCCCCGGCGGCGCGCTTGAAATAGAAAAAGAAAGCTACGCAGTATATTTGAAACGGCTGGGAGAAGCGGCAAATATTAACATATCCGACTGGGATAGCTTGAAAAACGCACTTTCAAGCCGCATGGACTTTTTTGTAAAAATGGGTTGCAAAATTTCCGACCACAGCTTAGAGCCGCCAATTTTTGACACAGCCGCAACAGACGACGATGCGGCACGCGCCGTGAAGAATGCTATTAGCGGAGAACCCCTTTCCCCCGCCGAAATAAACGCATACAAAACACGCTTACTATCTTGGCTGGGTGGCGAATACAATAGCCGAAACTGGGTTATGCAACTGCATATGGCTGTACAGCGCAATAATAATACGCGCATGTTGCGCCTTGCAGGTGCAGACACGGGCTTCGACTGTATTTCGGACGCAAATTTCTCATTATCCCTAGCGCGAATACTCGACGATATGGAAAACCGCGACGCATTGCCGCGGACAATTTTATACGCCCTAAACCCCAACGCCGACGACATGCTCGCAACCATGATAGGCAACTTTGCAGGGCGCGGAATTCGCGGACGCATTCAGTGGGGAAGCGCGTGGTGGTTTAACGACAACAAGCCGGGAATGCAAAAGCACCTGATAACTCTGGCAAATCACGGCATAGTCGCAAACTTCATAGGAATGCTTACCGACTCCCGAAGCTTTTTATCCTACCCGCGCCACGAATATTTTCGCCGCATTCTCGCACAGCAACTTGGCGAGTGGGTAGAAAACGGCGAATTCCCTCACGATATGGAAAGACTTTGTAAAATTGCAGGAGAAGTTTCCTATTATAATGTGAAAAATTATTTCGGGGAAATATAAATTCGGTGTTTTGGTACAAAGCTTTGCAAGCCTTATTCTGTGGGCTTTCCGATTAGTTCGTACAATTTTTCCATCGCACAGTGCAATCCGCCTACAGCGTCGATGATTCCTTCTTCTACAGCATCTTCGCCAATTAAAATAGTACCCACGTCCTGAGCCATTGTTTGCGTATCCATCATCAAATTATTAAGCCGCTCGCGAGAAATTCGTGAATGCGCAACAACAAAATCCTGAACGCGGTCTTGTGTTTTATTAAAATATTCATAAGTCTGCGGCGCGCCAACAAGCGTACCATTCATGCGTACAGGGTGAATGGTCATCGTAGCCGACGGCGCGATAAACGAAAATTCAGCCGAAACCGCCAAAGGCACTCCTATTGAATGCCCGCCGCCAAGCACAAGCGAAACAGTCGGCTTTCCAAGATGCGCAATAAGCTCGGAAAGCGCGAGTCCTGCCTCAACATCTCCACCCATCGTGTTTAGCAAAATAAGCAATCCGTCCACATCGGTGTTTTCCGCACACGAAACAAGCTGTGGTATAACATGCTCATACTTTGTTGCCTTATTGGTCGGCGGCATAGCAATATGCCCTTCTACCTGCCCAATAATCGTCAAAAACTGAATCACGCCACGCGGATTAACCTTGGGTGGTGTCATTTCTGCCTCAGATTGCGGCTGCGAATTCCCATTTTGCTCATCACAATTTTCATTTTCGTCTTTAGGCATATTAATTTCCATCAAAAAACCCCCATAATTTAGGATGGTTTTATAGTTCACCACTTGTGGGGGTTTTATTCTGTTAAAATTAATTTTTATTTAAAACCGTGGGACTCCGTCCCACACCCTGCAAACTTTTGAAAAAGTTTGACCAAAACTTTGTTAAAGTTTTTGCCTCGCTTTTTTCAAAAAGCGAGTAGGGGTTTGGGGACG
>JGI24703J35330_11748681_pt1 | contig 24743 bp, 23 predicted proteins | sample TergutNt197P1_FD_35330 | JGI IMG/M metagenome (IMG submission 35330)
TCCGTTGCCTTTTTCATTTCCGTTATAATGCACATTGCCTTCACCTCTTGTGCATTATAACCATTACAGTTTTTTCCTCAAATCAAATCGCCGTGGCTTGAAGAGAAAATATTTGACAATCACGTTGACAACTGTTAAGATTCTGTCCGAGACATCGCGGGCGATGTTTTTTTGGTTGTGAAAAGAAAATGAAAGTGAGGGATATTAATGCGTACAAAAATCACATTAGCATGTACAGAGTGCAAGCAACGCAACTACAACACAATGAAAGAAAAAAAGAATCACCCTGACCGCATGGAAACAAAAAAATATTGCAAGTTTTGCAATAAGCACATGCCGCACCGCGAAACAAAATAGGGAGGCGTGAAAGCCATGAATCAAGAAAATGAAAATGTAGTAAAAAGCACCTATCAAACCTATCGCGCAGAGTTCCGCAAAATCGTTTGGCCCTCACGCGAGACATTGTTTAAGCATACGATTACGGTAATAGTTGTGTCGTTGATGTTTGGTGTGTATATAGCGTTTTTTGACTTTATTTTTGGTCAAGCATTCCAAGGCTTTGTGGGCTTGATATCGTAAGGAGACAATATGGAAGAATCTAAATGGTACGTTGTCCACACCTATTCCGGTTACGAAAACAAGGTAAAAGCCAATCTGGAAAAAATCATCGAAAACCGCGGAATGCACGAGTTTTTCGACCAAATCGTTGTGCCTGTACAGGACACAATTGAGATGAAAAACAATGTAAAAAAATCCGTGCAACGCAAAATTTACCCCGGGTATGTTTTGCTAAAAATGATAATAACAGATGATACATGGTATGTGGTGCGCAATACACGAGGAGTAACGAGCTTTGTAGGCCCGGCATCAAAACCCGTGCCACTCACCGACGAAGAAATAATCTCCATGGGAATAGAAGTCCCCGATTTCGAGCTGGATCTCGACATTGGAGAAATTGTCCGCATAATCACAGGCCCCTTCGAAGGCTCTGTAGGTAATGTAAAGGACATCAACCATCAAAAGAAAACAGTATCTATCACACTTAGCGTCTTTGGGCGCGAAACACAGGTAGAGGTTGACTACCACGTCTTACAACGTATGTAACCAAATAAGTGGGAGGTCGCGTATATATGCGTCCGCTTGCACCACAAGGAGGAAAATATATGGCAAAGAAAATTACGGCTTATGTAAAATTACAAATCGAAGCCGGCAAAGCAACACCAGCCCCCCCCGTAGGTCCCGCGTTGGGTCAACATGGTCTTAACATGATGGGCTTTTGTAAGGAATTTAACGAGCGCACAAAAAACGACGCAGGCATGATTATTCCTGTAGTTGTTACCGTCTTTGCGGACAAGAGCTTCTCGTTTATCACAAAAACACCACCGGCGGCAGTTCTTATTAAAAAGGCCTGCAAAATTGAAAAGGCCAGTGGCACACCCAGCAAAAAAGAAAAAGTAGCAACCATCCCTAAAGCCGAAGTCCAAAAAATTGCGGAGATTAAAATGGTAGACCTAAATGCCGCAAATATAGACATGGCAATGAGTATGATAGCCGGCACAGCCCGCAGTATGGGCATTGTCGTAGGCGAATAGGGGGTAAATGATATGAAACGTGGAAAAAAATATACAGATGTTGCTAAACTCGTAGAAGAAGCAAAGCTCTATGATATAAACGAAGCAATGGATTTGGTGCAAAAAACGAGCATAACAAAATTTGACTCCATGGTGGAGGCGCATATACGTCTCGGGGTAGACTCCCGCCATGCAGACCAACAAGTACGCGGCGCGGTTGTATTGCCTCATGGTACGGGTCGTACAGTGCGTGTTCTTGTGTTTGCAAAAGGTGAAAAAGCGACAGAGGCAGAAGCCGCAGGCGCAGACTTCGTAGGCGGCGACGAGCTTGTCGCAAAAATCCAAGGCGAAAACTGGTTTGAGTTTGACGTGGTAGTTGCCACACCCGATATGATGGGTACAGTAGGTAAAATCGGCCGCGTTTTGGGTCCAAAGGGCCTTATGCCAAACCCAAAAGCAGGCACAGTTACCGCAGATGTTACAAAGGCAATCGGCGATATAAAAGCAGGTAAAATCGAATACCGCCTCGACAAAACAAACATCATACACGTACCCATAGGCAAAGTATCCTTTGGAACGGAAAAGCTTGCACAAAACTTTCAGACACTAATGTCTGCTGTTATCAAAGCAAAACCTTCCGCCGCAAAAGGCACCTACCTTAAAAGCATAACGCTGGCAAGCACAATGGGTCCCGGCATAAAAATTAATCCATTAAGAGTAGAATAAGATTAATGTCGTAAAGGCAGCGTAAACGTAAATACGCTGCCTTTTTCTATGTCGCTTTCAACGGTGAGGGTCTCGCCGTGAACGCGTATAAACTCCTTTACGATAGACAGCCCAAGCCCGCTCCCCATCTTGTCCTCACCTCGTGACGTATCGCCTTTGTAGAAGCGGTCAAAAACATATTTCAATTCCTCATCCGTCATTCCGCGACCGGTGTCGGAGACGGATACGATTACCTTTTCTTTAGCCTCCGTTGTTTCGACAAAAATTTCGCCATCGGCGGGGGTGAATTTTACGGCATTATCCAAAAGATTGTGCAACACGCGGCTTATTTGATTCTTGTCGGCCTCTACAAAATTTGCGCTATAAGCAAAACGGCTTGTTATCATTAGCCGCTTTGTTGTGGCCTGACTCGAAAAGCCTAATATTGTTTTTCGGATTAGCTCGTTTATGTCGAAGGTAGATTTTTCGGGCTTTGCCTCACTTTGGATGTCTAAAATATCATTAGACAACTTTATAAGCCGCTCGGATTCATCCAATATTATGCCCAAATAATAGGGCTGTTCTGCAACACTCACTGTCCCATCAGCAATCGCTGTGACAAACCCACGCATACTCGTGAGGGGCGACCGTATATCGTGCGAAAGATTAGAAATAAATGTGTTGCGTATACGCTCCTGCTCTTGCAAGCCTTCTGCCATTTTGTTGAACTGCTCCGCCAGGCGACTTATTTCGTCTTTGCCGCGCACGGGTAGACGTTTTTCGAAATCACCACCCGCAATGATGCCCGCCGCCGCATTTATTTGGCGCAGTGGCTTGGAAATCGCACGGCTTGTGAAAAAGTGCAACACAAATGCCAACACCGCCGATACCCCAAGCACAAATAGAATAATACGGTACATGTCACTGACCGCCGCCTCCAGCTCTGCCATTGATACCCCAACCAATGCCGCGCCTGCAACCTCTCCCCCTATCCAAAAAGGCACACCAACCACCAACAACGGCTGGAGTGCAGGGTGATTTGATGTGCCGAATACTGCAACCGTCTCACCACGCATGACAGGAGCTATTTCATCTTCATAAACATGCGCACCCGCACCGACAGGCACACCATAATCTACAAAAACATTAAACTCAGTATCCAAGATAATAACTGTAGCACCCGTATACATATGAATATTGCGGATTTCTTGCCCCAAAACAAAAAACGCACCATATCCCGACAGATTTTCCATGGAATAAGCAACCCTTTCGGCAAGCCTTGTGAGTTCTTCGGCTCTCTGCTCCGTCAAAAAACCACGTAACACCTGCGAAAGTACAATCCCCAAAAATGCAAAACAGATAATAAGTATGCCAAGATAAAAAAGAAGTTGCTTTCCAAAAATTCGCATAATTCCACCTCATGTGATAAAATTAAAATGCTGGGCTTTGCCCAAAAAACTTTGGTATCGGGGTCTATATATGAAAAAAAATAAAATAAAGTTTATTGATGTATTTATCGGTGCGATGCTCTTGATTGTGGTGGCGATTATGCCGTTGGTGGTGCAAGTTACGGTTAGGGCTGTGCCGCCTGAGCTTGTGCCTTATACGAGGGGGCGTTTTCCCGAAGGATTGTATTTTGATATTTTCAGTTATTGGAAAGGTGTCGCGATACTTTTGCCTGCGGGCTTGATTGCATTCTTTTATATAAATGATTTAATCACGGGGGGGAAGATGCCTGACTATAAAGAGTTTATCAGGCGACCCTATGTTATTTTGAGCGGTGTATATTTGCTGTTTGTGATTATCTCCGCTATATTTTCGCGCTATACACATACAGCTTGGCTGGGCACCTTCGACCGTGGCGAAGGTGCGTTTATGTGGATGGCTTATTTTATTGTCTTTTTCGCCATGATTTATTTTGTTAAAGACTTATCACGAGCTAAGATTATTTTGTTTGGTCTTGTTTTTTCCTCCATTATAATGGGTGCCATAGGGGTTGGGCAATTTATTGGACGTGATTTCTTTGGAATGCCGGCAGGACAGTGGCTGATTACGATTGGCGATGCTTGGTTGCATAGCCAAAGAGCCGGGATTGCTCCCGAGTTTCCTATGTCTTACGGCACATTGTTTAACCCCAACACTTTTGGCAAATATTCTGCAATGCTTAGTCCTGTGCTTTTGCTTGTCGCGCTTACGTATGACGGCAAAAAACATATCAGGATTGTTTTTTTGGTTGCGGGTGGGCTTATGTTGCTTGGGGTTTTTGGGAGTAGCTCGCTCGGTGGATTGATTGGAATTATTACAGCTTCTGTGGTGCTTATTATTACCTTTTTGTGCCGCCCCGGGATTCCCGTAAAACGACTTGGACTGACGGCGTTACCTGTTGTTGTTTTGCTTTTGCTTGCCATCGCCTTTGTTCCGCAGCTCAATGACAGGGTCACATTTTTGTTTACAAGGATGCAAGTGGCCATGCGTGCCGAGACGCATGGCATACAGAACTATTTGATTGATGGCAATACGATGACAGTAAAACGCGAGGACAGGACAATATTGAGTCTGACTGCGGAAGATTTCCATCATAATGATTGGCTAACAGTGCGTGATGGGGACGGAAATATAGTTGAACCCCGGATTACACATACTCCCGGTAGCGAAACACATCCTACAATAATAGCGTATACCTTCGAAATACCCGAATATAGGACAATAACAATCGAGCATATGCTAGAGTTTGCCATGTTTAACTATCATCACAGAGGTGCGGCACAGTTTATGTTCACCTTTGCAGATGGTGGTCGGTTGCATGGGATTTCTCCGCTTAACGGTGAGGTTATCGACTTTGCCGACGTAGTACCTGCATGGGGGTTTTACGGACGTGAAACATGGGGCAGCAGTCGCGGACATATTTGGTCACGGTCGTTTCCTCTAATGCTAAGTCGCACGATTATTGGTAGCGGACCTGATACCTTTGTTAATGTTTTTCCCAAGACAGAGATTGTCGCATCTCACAGATTTCATCACACATCGGCTTTTATCGTAGACAAGGCGCATAATATGTTTATTCAGACATGGATTGTTACAGGTGGGATTTCGGCGATTGCATTGTTTGGGTTGTTTGCGCATTATATTTTCACCACATTTATTATGCTTATTAAAACAAAGGACATGCCTATGTTTGCATATGGTTTGCGGCTGGGTCTTTTATGCGCGGTGAGTGCGTATGTGATGTCGGGGATGGCGACAGATACGACCATCGGCTCTACCGGTGTGTTTTTTGCAATCCTTGGATTGGGTTATGGGGTGAATGCGGTTGATAAACTCTAATATAGCCACCATGGCGGGTGCCAAGGAATTGATGGCACGTCACGGATTGATGGCAAAAAAGAAGCTCGGACAGCATTTTTTAATCGACCAACATGTACTGAGCAAAATAATCACAGCGGCGGGTATATCAGAAGGAGAGCATGTCTTAGAAATCGGCCCCGGTATAGGCGGGATGACGCAAGCCATGTTGGCAGAGGGTGCAAGAATAACTGCCGTGGAGTTGGATAAACAGCTCGTACCTATATTAGAAGAATTGTTTGAGGGACAAAACTTTAAAATCATACAGGGTGACATCCTGCGGACGAGCCTAAAAAAAATAGTCCCTGATGCTAACAACATCAAAGTAGTTGCAAATTTGCCGTACTATATCACCACGCCTGTTATCTTTCATTTGTTGGAAAGCGGATTGCCGTTTGAATCCATTACCGTAATGATTCAAAAAGAAGTAGCACAGCGTATGGGGGCGGTTCCGGGGAAAAAAGACTATGGCTCACTTACATTGGCAGTACAGTATTATGCGGATGTTGAGCTGATTGCAAATGTGCCTGTTAACTGTTTTTTTCCTCGTCCGGGGGTGGATTCTGCGGTGGTAAAGCTTAAACTTTTACCCGCGCCGAGGGTGGACGCGGATAAAGAGCGGATGTTTAAAATAATCCATGCCGCATTTGGAAAACGCCGCAAGACCCTGTTAAACGCTCTGGACTCCGAAGGCATAGGCGGCGGAAAAATCGCCTTGGCAGAAGCCTTGGAAAGTTGCGGGATAAACCCCCAAATCCGTGGCGAAACATTAGATATTTACCAATATGCCAAAATATCGGAACTCCTCAAATGAATGTCTTTGTATTAAAAATAGTAGCACTTGTTTCCATGCTAATCGACCATGTCGGCGCGGTTTTTTTCCCTGATATGACGATTCTGCGTGTGGTTGGGAGGATTGCTTTTCCTGTTTTTGTGTACCTTATCGCAGAGGGATTTAGACGCACAAAAAGTCCGTGGAAGTTTGTCGCAAGGCTTGGTGTTTTTGCTATCATCTCGGAAATACCGTTTGACTTGGCGTTTAATGGTGGCGTAGATTTTTTTGCAAATACCAATATTTTTTACACACTGTTTTTGGGCGGATTGGCGATTGCCGCTCACAAGTTTTTACCATTTATACCTGTTTTGGGTTGCATGGCTTTAGCAGAGTACCTATCATCCGATTATGGAGCTTATGGCGTGCTTTTTGTTTTTTGTATGTACATTATCAGTAATTTCAAATTACGTTTAGCGGCAATGGCGGTGTTGAGTCTTTGGCAACATGCATGGATGCTTTCTTGGGGAATAGTTTACCTTGTATACATTCCTATCTATTTGCTTATGCTCCCTGCGACGCTAATCCCTGTTGCACTGATTGCGCTATACAACGGTAAACGCGGCGTGGGGCTAAAGTGGTTTTTTTATGCCGCTTATCCCATTCACTTGCTAGTATTTGCTTTGATTGCGGCATGTTTTGACTGTTGTAGACGAGTATAAATTTTTTTGATAACCCCTTGCGCACTTTCGACAGAATATTTTTTTGCAGCTTCACGACTATTTTTGCTTAGATGGTCGCGCAGGTTTTTATCGCTGATTAATCTTTGGATATTATTTTCAAAGCCGTCTATATCACTATAATCGCATAACAAGGCGGTTTCGCCTTCTTTTGCATACTCTGTAACACCCCTCGCCCGTGATGTCACCATCGGCAATCCCGCAGCCATCGCCTCTATAGAAGATTGACCGATGCCCTCCCGTATAGATGGAAATGCAAAAATATCAGCCGCGTTAAAGAAATCGCCGATGTTGCTCTTATAACCCGCAAGGATTAGCCTGTTTTCACAGCCAAGACGCTTGCTTTCTCGCAAAAGTTTTTCGCGTAGTTTCCCCTCGCCGCAAATTACATAATATACATCCGTAAGTCTTGCAATGGCCTGCAAAACCGTCATATGGTTTTTATTTTTGTTTAGCTCACCAAGCGACAATACAAGAGTACTGCCTTCGGGGATACCAAGCTCTTCTCGCAATGTAGCGTTGCAACTCGCCGCGACACGCGCAAAATCAACCCCGGGTCCGAGGCTGTTTTCTACAGGTACATTAAATTCCGATGCTCGTTGGGTATCTTCTACATTGAGTGTAATAATCATATCCGTAAACCGAGCCAAAAACCGCTCGGCAGGATAGTATAAAATCCAGTTAACAAGCGGCGCACCCTTATAAAAATGAAAGCCATGCGCATGGTAAATCACCTTGGTGCCGCGTCTGCGTGCCGCACATGCCGCAAGACGTGCGACCATAGACGCAACAGGCGTGCTACACGCTACGATGTCATAATTATTTTCGTCTATTAGTTTTTTCAACTTAAAATACGACCTAAAATTACCCATGCCAAAAGGTGAACGCGAAAAAGGCATGTCAAAAAACTTGTCACAATTTTCAATGACACAGTCCTCACCCATGTCATTACATGCCGCTACATGCACCTCATAACCCATTTCACGTAGCCATTTAAACTGCGAAAGATAAAAAACGTTGACATGTAGTTTTACAATCGTCGCAACGAGCAAAAATTTTTTAGTACGCATTTTTATCAGTAAACGCCCCTACAAATGTGAGAACACAAATTTTTATATCAAACACCAAATCCCAGTTTTGTATATAATAATTATCGCATTTTATTCTCTCTTTTATAGATGTGTCACCACGCCAACCATTAACCTGCGCCCAGCCGGTTATTCCCGCCTTTACGTAGTGCCTGAGCATATATTCCGGGATTTCATTTTTAAATTTTTCTACCCAATAAGGGCGTTCCGGGCGTGGGCCGACTACACTCATATCACCCAAAAACACATTAATAAACTGTGGGAGTTCGTCCAAGCTGGTTTTTCTTATAATCGTGCCGAACTTGGTCTTGCGTGGGTCATTTTGTGTTGTCCACTGCGTTTGCTCTTCTGCGTCTGTCTGTACCCTCATGCTACGAAATTTTAGCATATTAAATGTCTTTCCATTTTGCCCAACACGTTCTTGCTTAAAAAAAATCGGGCCGGGTGACGACACCCTTACCCCAATAGCCACCGCAATCAATATAGGTGAAAAAAATAAAAGCGCGGCAGAAGAAAAAGCAATATCAAACGTCCTTTTAAGAAAGCGATTAAAAAAAGAATCCAAAGGAATATCGCGGATTACCATGAGCGACATACCGTTTACATCCTCTATGTTTGTACTGACATTAAGCAACTCATAATAAACCGGAACAATCTTTACCCTAATGCCCTCCAGGTCACATATTTTAATGATTTTTGTTATTAGCTGTATTTCGTCTGCATTTAATGCGATTACGATTTCATCAAATACATATTCTTTGTTTAGCTCCGGCAATTCGTCAATACTCCCCAAAACCTTATACCCCATAAAACCGGTGTGTTTGTCACTCCCCTGTGTCAGGATTATGCCTTCCATGCGATAACCCCATCGCCTATACGCTTTGATGGAGCTGATATACGCCTCCGCCAAACGATTAATACCTACGACAGCAATCCGCTTTTGATAATGTCCTTTTTTATAGTGACTGCGCATGTAAGTGCGATACATGCTACGAAAAACAGCAGCAAACAAAATATTAAACGTAACAAAAAAGAAAAGCACCCAACGAGAATACTCCAGCCCCCACCTAAAGACAAAGGTAAACCCAACAAGCAACAATGCCGCAAGCAGGTTAGCTGACAGTATTTTTACAAACTCCTTTGATGCTTGGTTTTTTAAAGTTGCCTTGTATAACTTAAATGCAGCACTGACGACAACAATCACCGGTATCATGATAAATACAATGGTATAATAATAACTACTCGGCTCCCCTATATCCCCTATATCCGAAAAAATCCCGACATTAAACCTAACCCATATACTAAGCAGATTTGCAAGCACAATCGCCAACATATCCAAAAGCAAAACCACAATACTATACAGCCGCCATTCTCGCTTCATATAATACAAACATCCCTTCTTTTATAGCTCTAATTTACCCCTGTTCAAAGAAAATGTCAAAGCTTTACTATTCCTACGCAATAGCATACAATAACAAAAAAATGGATTAAGGTGCATCATGCGGATAGCTAAAATGAAGCGTGGCATCCACCCGCTGGATAATAAAAATACAGCTTCTCAAAAAATCAGATATTTTTTCCCAAAGAATGGTGCGGATATGGTCTACCCTATGGTACAACATCTGGGCGCGCCTTGTAAGCCGATTGTGGCGGTTGGTGACATGGTGGATGTCGGGCAAAAAATCGCTGACAACGATGCATATATGTCATCGCCCATCCATTCTACAGTTTCGGGGATTGTTACTGATTACCGCATGACCATTACGCCTTCGGGGCGTATGTGCAATGCCATAGTGATTAAAAATGATGGGAAATATCGTGACCACCCCGATTGCAACCATGGTGTTGATTTTACAAATATGCCACGCGAAAAAATTTTGGCATATATCCGCGAGTCGGGTTTGGTGGGGCTTGGCGGTGCAGGCTTCCCTTCTCATGTAAAGCTTGACCCTCCTGCTGACAAAACAATCGACACAATTTTTATAAATGCGGCGGAGTGTGAGCCATACCTTACAAACGACCACCGCGTATTATTAGAAGAACCAACACGCATTCTAAAAGGCATGGAGGTCATACTCCACCTCTTTCCCGAAGCAAAAGCCATCCTTGCAATCGAAGACAATAAACTCGATGCAATAAAATTACTTACTGAACTGAATACAAACCCTCGTATCACCGTAATGCCCATGAAAACATGCTATCCACAAGGCGCAGAAAAGCAAATTATAAATGCCTGCCTTGGGAGAGAAGTGCCTTCGGGCGGCTTTCCAATGGATGTGGGCTGTATCGTCATCAACGTGGATACGACCATCTCCCTGCATAGGGCTTTTTTTCGTGGGCGGCCTCTTATGCGCAAAATCGTGACGATTGCGGGTGGCGCAGTCAACAATCCCGGCAATTATAAAATCCGACTGGGCATGAGCTATCGCGAGGTCATAGAAGCCGCAGGCGGACTAAATTCACGCGCTTACAAAATCGTCATGGGTGGACCTATGATGGGCGTGGCGCATTATACTCTGGATGTGCCTGTAATAAAAACATCGTCGGCATTGCTTTTTTTTACGGAAGAAGAAAGCCGCGTAAGCGATGAGCGCAATTGTTTCCGTTGTGGAAAATGCGTAGACCACTGCCCCATGGGTCTATTACCACTGGATTTGAACAAATATGTACTCGCAAATAAAATAGAGCTGTTTAAAAAGTATAATGGCATGGACTGTATAGAATGCGCTTGCTGTTCCTATACATGCCCTGCAAAACGCCATCTTTCCCAATCAATAAGCACAGTACGCCGCGAACTGCTCGCGGCAAGATAAGAGGGTAAACCCATGGAAAAACCGCTTTATACCGTCACATCTACCCCGCATATACATTCTACAGATACGATAGACAAGACCATGCGCTACGTGCTTTTGGCTCTCGTACCCGCAACGATAGCAGGCGTTGTTTTTTTTGGATTGCGAGCGTTAATGATTATTTTAATTTCTATCGCCGCCGCCATTATATTTGAAGTATTGTTCCAAAAGACGGCAAAACGCCCGGTTACTGTGTCTGATGGGAGTGCCGCTGTCACGGGCTTGTTGCTCGGCTTGGTCTTGCCGCCTGCTGTACCGCTTTGGTTCCCCATCGTAGGGGCTTTTGTTGCAATCATTGTCGTAAAGCAACTATTTGGGGGCCTTGGACAAAACTTCTTAAACCCTGCGTTGGCGGCTAGGGCAGTGCTGATGGCGGCATATGCCTTGCCTATGACGGCAGGCTTTTTTGAGCCGCAAGGATTATATAATTGGACCGACATAGATGTCGTTGCATCCCCTACCCCACTTGCAATTATAGGCAGTGAAGGATTCTACCCGGCGGCAGCAGATTTTGTTGCGGCATTTGTCGGCAATATCAGTGGCTCTATCGGTGAAACAAGTGTAATTGCATTACTCATCGGCGCAGCATTTCTTTTTTATAAAAAGGTGATTTCTTGGCACATTCCAATATGTTTTATTGCATCAGCAGGTGTTTTTGTTTTTATTTTTAACCCCAACATGCTCGCTCTGTATCATCTGATAACGGGCGGACTTATGCTTGGGGCATTTTTTATGGCTACGGATTATCCGACTTCGCCTATGACACCTATGGGCAAGGTGGTTTTTGGCATAGGCTGTGGTATCTTGACAGGGATAATACGGCTGTTTGGTGGCTTCCCGGAAGGAGTCGCGTATGCAATCCTTCTTATGAATTTAACCGTGCCACTCATCGACCGTTATGTAAGGCCTCGTGTTTTAGGTACAAAAAGGAGGGGAGCGTGATGGATTTAGTCAAACCAACATTGGCTCTTTTCGCAATAACCCTCTGTGCGGCAATATTGATTGGAGTTACATATAACATCACACAAGAGCCAATTGCACAACAACGCGCCCGCACCGAAACAGAAGCCATCATCGCATTTTTTCCCGACACTTACACAACAGAGCATTTCAAAATCTACGACAGCTCATCGCTCACAGGATACCATGTCAGTCGAGGGGTAAACGGCGAAATCGTCGGTTATGTGTTTTCTGCCGCTCCTGCGGGATATGGCGGAACAGTGTATATGATGGTCGCACTCGATTTGTCGGGCGCATTAAAAGGTGTACAAATTATCAGCCATAGCGAAACACCGGGGCTTGGCTCCGTTATCGCAGAGGACTGGTTTGCAGGTCAATTTATCGGCCTCACGGAGCGCGTCAGCTTTGGAGAAATCGACACAGTGGCTAGTGCAACCATATCAATAAATGCGGTCTTACGTGGGGTCAATGACGCAATCGAATTTTTTGAGGGGGAGTAATATGAGCCTAATTAAAGCAGTCAAACGTTTTAAAAAAGGCGTGTTGGACGAAAATCCGATTTTTTCGCAAGCTGTCGCGCTTTGTCCCGTATTGGCTGTGACTACGTCCATCACAAATGGGATTGGGCTGGGACTGGCCACACTGGCTGTACTTACGGCATCATGCCTTGTTGTTTGTGCTTTGCGGCGGTTTATTCCTACACAGGTGAGGATACCATGTTTTATTGTGATTTCTGCAACATTTACTACGATTGTGCGATTGCTTATGGAGGCATTTTTGCCTTCACTTAACGAGGCTCTTGGGATTTTTATACCGCTAATCGTTGCTAACTGTATTGTCTTGGCGCGGATGGAGTCCTTTGCGGCAAAACAGCCTCCTGTTATGGTGCTTTTTGATTCTGCGGGGATGGGGCTTGGGTTTACCGGTGCGCTCGCAATTATTGGTGTAGTGCGAGAGATTTTGGGGCTCGGGACAATGTTTGGTATTACCGTTATGCCGGAGGCTTTTCCACGGGCGACTATCATGATAATGCCTGCGGGTGGTTTTTTCGCGCTGGGCTTTATCATTGCGGGTCTCTCGGCGTTTAAGAAGAGGAGGGCGTAACATGGAGTTTATTATGGTTTTTATGAGCGCGGCATTGGTTAATAATTTTGTACTAACGCGGTCGCTTGGGATTTGTCCGTTTATCGGAGTCTCTAAAAGAATGGACACATCCATCGGCATGAGTGTTGCTGTTACGGTTGTTATGGTGGTTTCTTCGGTGATTACGCATTTGCTCTACAATTTTGTACTTGTGCCGCTGGGCGTTACATTTTTGTATATCGTTGTGTTTGTGCTTGTCATTGCGTGCCTGGTACAGTTTGTAGAAATGCATCTAAAAAAATACAGCCCACCACTCTACAAGTCCCTTGGGATTTTTTTGCCGCTGATTACCACCAACTGCGCGGTTTTGGCGGTAGTGCTTCTTAATGTAGAATTGTTTTATGATAGCTTGGCCTTGGCTGTTACACATGCATTTGGTGCAGCGGCGGGTTTTGCACTCGCACTTGTGCTTTTTACAGGAATAAGAGAAAGACTTGAGTATGCCGATATTCCTAAGCCCTTTCGCGGACTGCCTATTGCTATGATAACTGCGGGGCTTATGTCCATTGCATTCTGGGGGTTTACGGGACTATGAATACGATTTTAAGCACGCTTTTTGTGATGGGGGGCCTTGGGGTTTTATTCGGGCTTCTTCTAAGCTATGCAGGGGTGAAATTTAAAACCGAAGTTGACCCAAAGCTGGAGTCCTTAAAGAAGGTATTGCCCGGTGTAAACTGTGGCGGCTGTGGACGTGCGGGCTGTGGTGCGTTTGCCGATGATTTGTTTCATGGTAATGCCGAAGTCACCGACTGTCCCGTGGTCACGCCGGAGGTTAATCAAACCCTCTCCGATATCATGGGCGTAGAAGCCGTCGAGACCAAGCGGATGGTTGCATTTGTAAAATGCATAGGGACAGAATGCAAATATTTGTACAAATATCAAGGTGTCGAGGGTTGTCGCTCCTCGGCAAGGCTGGCAAATGGCGGCTCAAAGGCATGTACAGCGGGTTGTATCGGCAACAAAAGCTGTATGCCTGCGTGCAAATTTGGCGCAATGCGACTGGAAAACGGAATCACCGTCATAGATAGCGAAAAATGCACGGGCTGCAAAATGTGCATTGATTTCTGTCCAAAAAAATTAATCGAAATGGTACCATATGACAAAATTATACGCATAGGTTGCAATACCCACGACGGCGCGAAATCAACCCGCGAAAACTGCACCATCGGCTGTATTGGCTGTAAAATATGTATGAAAAAATGCGAAAACGGAGCAATCACAATGGATGGCACATTAGCAAAAATTGATTATAAAAAATGCAACAACTGCGGCGCGTGCATAGATGCCTGCCCAAGGAAATGTATTAGCAACGGAGTTATTTAAACCACCAGATACATAGCAAAATTAATGTTTTCATCAGAGCCTCCAGTGTTAAAATTGTAGCTACAAAAACATGGCCATGTAGATAGGCAGATGAACTACGCCATCTTTGAGCAATAAATCTTTTTGGTACAAGATAAATGACTCGCTCAATTTCGGCTTGAATCGATTTATAAATTTGTCCAGAGATGAATGTTTTTTATATGAAGAGGACTTTACTTCAAGAGGGCTAATTTTATTTTTATGAGTAATTAAGAAGTCGATTTCCATGTGGTTTTCGCGCTTTACACTGTCCACTCTCGAATAAAAAAACAAACGATGTCCGTTTACTCGCAGCATTTGAGAAACCACATTTTCCATTAACATACCCTCGTTGACATTGAGTTTATCAAATAGTATGGCCTTGTATAATTCGTTTCCTGTAAATGTGTGATTTCTAAAAGCATGAGTAACCAAAAGCCCCGTATCTGCCATATAGATTTTTTGCGTTGTGTAATCCATGCTTAATGACAGGCCAAAACTCGGGTCTGTTGCGTTATAGCATGGGTTAACAATCATGCCGTCAGTAAGCCACATAAACGCATCTTCGTAGGCTCTAAACCTAGCATTTTTGTCTATAGAGGATAACTTGTATTTTTTTTCTTTTTTCGATAACTGCCCCGGTAGATTATCATAGATTGCAGTAACTTTTCCTTTGTATGCCCCTGCGTACTTTGTTATATCCCTGCGGTACAGAGAGAGAATATTGCGTTTTATATGGTCTGTAGCTTCAAAATCTTTGCTTGTTGCGTATTCGATTACGGCTTGGGGCATACCCCCGACCAACATATAGGTGCGAAAACTATTCATAACCCTACGGTGCAGTGCTTGCCCTAGTGGTTTTTGTTGTTCAAAACATTCACGGAGAAAGGATACTGTTACTTCGTCATCAAGGGCAAGAAGAAATTCTTCAAAATCTAAAGGATGTATTTTGATTTCTTCTTCTTCCGAGGGGATTAAAATATCCTTTACATTTTCTTTAAGGGAAATTAATGAGCCGGATTCAATATAGTCGTACCTGCCGTCTGCAACAAGGTGTTTAATGAGTTGCCTTGCTTTTGGATAAAGCTGCACTTCATCAAACACAATTAGACTATCACGTACATGAAGTCTGACTTGATAATACAGTGACAGTTTGGTTAAAAACATGGGAATATCGTAACTGTCATTTTCAAAAACACTTATTACATCCTTGGGAGGGTTTGAAAAATCAATGAGTATCATTGACTTGTACTCACTTTTTCCAAAATGTTCTGCCAAAAATGACTTTCCAACTCGCCTGGCACCGTTTAATAATAATGCTGTTTTTCCTCTGCTTTTGTTTTTCCAATCCACGATTCGCTTGTATGCCTTGCGTTTTAATATCATAATCACCGCTCCCTCCGGTAGATACAATAACATTTGTTTCACGAAAGGGCAAGTAAGCAATTGAGGCATATAGCACGAAAGGGCATATTGAAATACAAAATGTTTGGCACATAAAGGCATGTACGTATTGGTGCATACTATCAATTGATTTACAGCCGGGTGTGCGGGCTTGAGCGGTTATGACCAAAACATCTACAAGACGAAGCCGACAGGCTGGTAGACAAACTATTTGGCTACATTTATAATGTGCAAAGCTGTCTATATCCGTTAAAATAGCAAGCTTTTTCTTTCGCCATACATCACCTCAAAAATTTTCTTGTGCGAAGATTGCAATAGAGTGTACTTGCTCTAAACATAGCACAAGAATATAGCATAATCAATAGAGTGAATACACTCTATGAGGTTGATACTATGGCGAAGAAATTGAAACAAGATATTTCAATTGGTGCGAATTTAAAAAAACACAGAAAAGCAAGCGGATTGACGCAAGACGAGGTTGCATCATGCTTGCAAGTACAAGGTTTGGACGTTCATCAAAAAATTATCTCCGAAATGGAATTGGGGACGTACAGTATTCGGGTTAGCGTTCTTCTTGCGTTGGCTGAATTGTACGGCGTTATCGTGCAAGATTTTTTCGACGGTATTGAGCGTAGCCTATAAAGAAAAGAGCATTGCACTTTGTGAGAAAGTACAGGAACTTTTGAAATATGATATAATGTGCGTGTTAAAAACTCATAAAAATGAGTAGCGATATGGAGACGTGAGTAGGCGTGGTATTATGCGGGTTTGAGCGGTTCAAGCCAAAACATCTACGGCGACCCAAACCGCTCATACTGATGGAGTTATGATGGATATTTATAATCTTTGGTTGTCCTCGATGATGGGGATTGTTGACTCACGCAAGTTAAATTTGATTTTGAGTATTTATGGGTCTGCGCGTGAGGCGTTTAATGATAAGGCTATTGCGCGTACTGCATCTCTTTCTGCCCAAGCAGAAAAAGGGTTTTCTGCGCGCCAAAACCTAGAATATATCGACGACTTATTACAAAAGATGGAGACATTGGGCATTGCATATTTTTCACGTTCTCATGAGCGTTTTCCCGCGCCTTTAAAAGAAATCCCTGACCCACCCGTGGGTATTTTTTACATAGGTACACTCCCTGCCGATGAACATAAAATAGCTGTCATAGGCTCTCGCAAATGCTCGGAATACGGGCTTTTGGCGGCGAGATTGCTTTCTCGTCCGCTTGCACAGGCAGGTGTAGTAATCGTGAGCGGCATGGCACGCGGCGTGGATTCTATGGCACATCGCGGTGCGTTGCAAGGCGGCGGAAAAACAATTGCCGTACTGGGATGTGGCGTGGACATATGCTATCCCGCCGAAAATAAAGCCCTGCGTGAAGAAATAATCAACAATGGCTGCGTACTCTCCGAGTATCCACCCGGCACTACACCCCTGCCGGCTTTTTTTCCTGCCCGAAACCGCATAATCAGTGGGCTTTCGCAAGGCGTAATCGTCGCGGAGGCGGGTAAAAAAAGTGGCACGCTTATCACCGTAGACCAAGCCATAGAACAAGGCCGAGAGGTGTTTGCCGTACCCGGCAATATTTCCAGCCGCCTAAGCGAAGGTACAAATCAACTCATCCGTGAAGGTGCGACCCCTGTTTCTGACCATACGGACGTACTTTTTGCATTGGGAATCACCCCCGAAGAAGAAAATGTTGATAATTCTAATATTTTGCTTGCAACAGAAGAAAAACAAGTGTATGATAGCTTGAATTTTGAGCCTGTTAGTATAGACATGCTCATGCAAATTTGTAATTTAGACCCCGGGAGAATTTTATTAATTTGTGCGCAATTAGAAATAAAAGGACTGATTAGAAAACTACCCGGTCAGAGATATGTAAGGAACTAATATTATTACGAGGTGCAAAATGGCAAAGAATCTTGTAATCCTGGAATCGCCTTCAAAGGCAAAAACAATAAGAAAAATACTCGGCAGCGGGTATAAAATAGAAGCATGTGTAGGCCATGTCCGAGACTTGCCAAAAAGCAACTTTGGCGTGGACCTCGAAAACGACTATGAGCCACGATATATCACCATCAGAGGAAAAGGAGATATACTGGCCGCTTTGCGAAAACAGGCAAAAGCGGCAAAAAAAGTATATCTTGCCACTGACCCCGACCGCGAAGGTGAGGCAATCAGTTGGCATCTCATGCACTCGCTAAAGCTTGACGAAGCAAATACTGAGCGCATAGTGTTTAATGAAATAACAAAAACTGCGGTTAAAAAAGCGTTAAAAGAAGCGCGCTCCATAGATATGGACCTCGTGGATGCGCAACAAGCTCGTCGCGTACTTGACCGTATGGTGGGCTATCGCATAAGTCCCCTTCTCTGGAAAAAAGTAAAAAAAGGCACAAGCGCAGGCCGTGTGCAATCCGTCGTACTAAAACTAATATGCGACCGCGAAGAAGAAATAGAGCAATTTATCCCGGAAGAATATTGGTCACTCGAGCTTACTCTCACAGGCAAAAAAGGTAAACTTACAGCAAGATACAACGCAGGTGACAACGGCAAGGTTGAGCTAAAAACCGAAGAGCAAGTAAATACCCTCATCGCCAATCTAAAAAAATCCGACTTCACTGTGCAAGAAATCAAACAAGGTACAAGGCGCAAAAAGCCCCCTACCCCATTTACGACAAGCACATTGCAGCAGGAAGCGAGCAAACTCTTTGGCTATGCCACTTCGCGCACTATGCGTATTGCACAGCAGTTATATGAAGGTGTGGACATCGCAGGAGAAGGCACGGTAGGACTTGTTTCTTATATCCGTACAGACTCCATGCGCCTCTCTGACGAGGCATATGAAGATGCCGTAAGCCACATAAAATCAAGCTTTGGCGACAACTATCTGCCGGAAGAACGTCCACAATACAAAACCAAAGGCCGTACACAAGACGCGCATGAGGCCATACGCCCCACAGCAATCCGTAAGCCCGATGATATAAAAAAATCGCTCACAGGCGAACAATACAAGCTCTATAAGCTTATATGGGAACGTTTCATAGGCAGCCAGATGACAGCGGCGGTATACGATACCTTAGCTGTAAAAATATCTGCCGGTGACACAATACTGCGCACAAGCGGCTCTGTCCTAAAGTTTGACGGTTATCTTGCTGTATATAGCAAAAATGAGGACTCCGAAAAAGATATTTCTATCCCACCTCTTACAGAAAACGAAAAACTTACCGTTAAAGAATTTCTTCCCGCACAGCATTTTACCCAGCCTCCGCCACGATTTTCGGAGGGTACGATGGTGCGCACCATGGAAGAACTCGGCATAGGTCGTCCGGGTACCTTCGCGCAGACAATCTCGACGCTGATGAATCGCGGATACATCACAAAAGAAAACCGTGTCATCTACCCCACCGACCTCGGCGACATAATAAACGAAATCATGAACGAGCATTTTACAAACATCGTAGATGCAGATTTTACCGCACGTATGGAGGACGACCTTGACCGCGTAGAACTCGGCGAACTCGAATGGAAAAGCATAGTACGCGAATTTTATCCGCCCTTTGCAGAAAAAATTAGCGAAGCCGAAGAAAAAATCGGCGACATAGAAGTTAAAGACATAGAGTCCGATGTCCCATGTGAGCATTGTGGCCTGATGATGGTAATAAAATTTGGACGTTTTGGTAAATTTTTGGCATGTCCGGGATTCCCTGCTTGCCGCAACGCAAAACCCCTCCATGAGGAGGCAGGTGTCGGTTGTCCCGTCTGCGACGACGGCAAAGTCGTAATCAAAAAGTCCAAAAAAGGTCGTACTTATTATGGTTGTGACAAATACCCCGACTGCGATTTTATTTCTTGGAATCTGCCCACAGGCGAAAAATGTCCGGAGTGTACAGCCTATCTTGTAGAAAAAGGACGCAAAAAACGCATAATCGCTTGCTCTGCTTGCACCTATGCAATAGAAGCACCCGAAAAAACCGATGATTAGCCTTTTTACACAACAACTAAATCAAATACTACAACAAAACGCAGACCATCTTCATGAGGTTTGCGTTTTATTGCATTCCCATTTGAATGCAGAAGTCCAAGTCCAAGACCGCGTGGATAGCCCTTCCGAAGAAAGGGATTTGGTATTTGAAATCGGTGGGCGATATATTTTACGAATTAGCCGTGATACGGATTTTTTAGAAGAAGAGCGTATAGTTGCCGAGATTGCGGCCTGTTTATGTACAGTTTTGTTGCGCCAACGTGATAATGCCGCCACTGAAGAAAAAAAGCGCAGAGCCGGAGCTGTGCGCACAGTAATAAATTCCCTATCGTATTCGGAGCTGGACGCGGCTACTTATATGGTCAAAACCTTTGCCCAAAACGACAAAACCGAGGGGATTATTGTCGCGGGCAATATCGCAGACACATTAGGGTTTACACGCTCTGTTGTCACAGGCACCCTGCGAAAATTAGAAGGAGCAAGTCTCATAGAAACTCGCTCCCTCGGTATGAAAGGTACTTACATAAAAATCAAGGATACATTGCTAATCGCCGAACTTAGCAAACTCTAGTACACTATATTTACAATTTGCTCGGAGTAGTGGCTTACGATGCCATTGCGCATATAGTCCAGCAGATGGTTAAACATCGCGGCGGCCTCGGCATTGGACATTGCGCGTCGTGGATGGAGATTGCCTTCTGCGTCGGGCGAAATGAGGTCAAGCATGAGAGCTACGTTTATATCACGGATGGCCCATTCTGCAACTGCATCGGAATCTGAAAAGGGAGAAACGACGGTGGGGTCCAGTCCAAGGTTAGAAAGCCCAAGTGCGCGGATAGTCGTAACAATAGCCTCTTGCCGTGAGATGGGATAATCGAAATAAAATTTACCATCCGCACGCCCAAATGCGATTCCCGCACGTTGGATAGCCTGTATATATCTAAACTCGGGGCGGTTGGAGTCTACATCAGAAAAAAGTGTAAGTGCGACAGCCGGCTGTCCTCGTGTAGCCCTCGGAAGCACCACTTCTTCCACGGGCAATTTTATTGCGCGTGCAAGTGCAGTCAAAAACTGCCCGCGTGTAATCGCTTGATTAGGCACAAAAAACTGCGGATTGCCCTGCAAAATTTGCATAGCAAAAAGCCTGTGAATATCATCTTCTGCCGGATGTCCACGCAGGAATGACAAATTTGGCGCAGGCAACTGCTCAAAAACATTATCCACAAGCATAGAATGTGTGCCACTCATCGGTGTTTCCCACATATGCAATGGCAATACAAAAATATCGTAGCGCAACCCTGCAAAACTCTGATGCAATTCGCGATAGTTACCCTCAAAGCTAATGACTGTAGGCTCGTTATATACAAATTGGAGTTCTTTGTTAACAGTTACACTCGGGCGGATTTGATAGGTCATTGCCCATTCATCGTTTACGATTGATACATTTGTGCGATGTGTTTCTACTGCCGACCATGCTGTAGAAAACCCATAAAATTCGCCTGTTTTTTCTACAATTGTTTCGCCGTTCGGCCCGCCTACATACACCAACCTCACGGATATATCACCACGATAAAAGCTAATTGCGGGAGTGCGGTCCTCTATTACGCTCACCACAAAAGACGAACGCGATGTATCCAGCGTAAATGTACCTTCCGGTGTAACAACGACTTCGTTCCAGCTATTTCTGTCTATTATATAGCTGTAAATAATCTGTGTGCCTTCTCTGCGATATTGCACATCAAAATTTTGCGTGCGAGTTATACTGCCCACGCCCTCTATTGCGGCAGCGGTTACGCTGTGTCCTATGCGATATGAGCCGGAAGCGGAACCATTTACAGGCGCACCCGGACGAATCGTTTTTGTGCCTTCAAAAAGTACGGGAGGACCTCCGAGGAAAACAAATTCGCTATATCTCATTTCAATATTGGCGTTATTATTTCTGCGCCCGTTGCCTTGTTGCAAAAGAATCGTCTCCAATGTACGCGGCAGGTGGCGACTTTCGCTAATACCGCCATGGAATCCCATGTCTCCGATTCTATGCGGGCGCGCATAAACCACAGCGGGAAACGCAATCACACATAAAATGAAAGCAATTAATATTTTCATTACAATCCCCCTTAGTTTTCTACCAAAACGATAAATGCATTCGCGCTGAGTCCGGGTTCGAGGTCTACTTCATCACGCCTATCCGGAGTAAACGCTAAAATCTGTTGACCAACACGCAGTTGGTTTGCGGGTATCACTTGGTTACGGTCTACGATAATTGTGTTAGGCGATACCGTCACAGAGCCTGTTGGGTTTACTATACTCACTCTGTCCCATGCGCCCGACAGTGGGTTAAATACCGTCAGATTGTTTACGCTTAGGGTATCGTCATCAATTTCATAGATAATACCACGCATGGTGAGATGCCCCGGTGCGGTGGCAAGTTGCGGTATAGGCTCTGTAAACGGCGCATCTATCACACGTACAGCGCGACCGCCTTCTACCACAACGTTAAACACGTCATTGACCACAGAAGCGTCTGTAAAGCCCAAGAAATCATCAATACTCGTGACACCGCCACCATTTATAAACAATGTATCATGGTCAATGGTAAACTCACGTTGAATCGGAGTAAAATTCCAGCGGAAGCCGTCAAATATACTCATCGTCTCTACGCGGAAGCTCTCGAATGGCCATACCTGAGAAACACGTCCACGTATAATCTGTACGCCGTCGGTGGCCGGTGCGATACCTATATCTACCACTGCGGCGGTGTATCCATTAAGTGCAACACGCGCCCAATCGGGTGAAAATATGTGGTTTTGTTCCACGAGGCGACCATTGCGCACGACGATTGTACCTGCATCGGTACGGATGTCGCCCGGTATTTCCAGCAAGCTAAATTCATTGTTAGCAGAATGCAACACAGTACCTGTACGAACAAGCTCATCCCTGCCCGAGCGGATACTTACCATGATGGCACGTTCCCCTGCGAAGTGATTTTCCAATGCAATATAAACGGTAGCATCGGAGCGTTGCAAATATCTGTTGATATGCTCTAGGGTCACAGGTCTGCCGTCTTGGTAGTAACGAACATTTTGACCGCCTATATTTACATTTGTGAGGGGGCTGTGATTGCGCCACCCGGCGGGTGTAAGCTCACGCGCATGTTGGATTTGCAACATGTTTTGCGCAGGAAGGAAGCCTGCGATTCTTCCTGTGATAAGCGAATTTATATGCCGCCCACCGCCGTCTAATGCTATGTCACGCACAGATTCCATCATTACGCCGGGGGCAATAATGGCTTGATTTATGATGATACGCGCCCAGTCACCGAGCTGTATACGATTCGCGCTTACCGGTCGACCGTTTTCCATTACGCGGATACCGTCCACAAAGGTGTACCATGCCGTTTGTCCGTTTTCAAATTCCATCATCATGTCAAAATAACCGCCATGGTCTCTGATTTCGCGTATCCTGCCATAGCGTGATGTTGTGTTTTCTGCCGCATTTAGCTCGACTATTCTAAACGGGTCGTCCTCTGCCGTGCGAAACACTACAATATCGCCCGGTATTACATCGGATATATCCGCCACGCGATGGCTCGGGCGCACTCCCGGGAACATCTCATGCCATCCGCCGATAGTATCGCGCATGTCAAAAAATTGGCGGCGATGTACGACCAGTTGACCGGGGTTGTATGTGAAACTCTGCTCTTGGCGGTTAGAATCAAGTATGGTCATATATCCCACATGTGGGTTATTTTCTATTACAAGCCCGCGATTTTCGGGAATTAACACTTCTTCGCCTACAAAATATATTGAAGTAATTACATTGCCTACGAGTGTAATATCGTAGAGTGTGCCGCGTGGCATTTCTGCAGCGGGATACAGCTGGTTACCGCGCATTCTTATAAACGGCTCATCATTGTGGTCTGTGCCATATAGTCCGTTACTCATCGGAAAGGTATAAACTATACCTGCTTCATTGCGAAATGTCATTGTGCCGCGTTCCATGTCTATCATTTCTAAGCGGCCTCGGAAGGTCTGCGTAACGACCTCGTTTGTCACAAACACATACCAAACGGTGTTTGTTTCCGAATGGATAAGATATTCGATTTGATCTCCGACTTCCAGTGTGTTTAGTCCCCCGACGTTTCCGCCACGCAAAGTAACCGCATCCAAAGCTCCTGTCTGCGGCGAGGGTCCACCGGTGAGTGTAAATTGCAACATATCGACCCCACCATCTGCACGACGCACATGTATGTGATTCCAGAGTGTACCCGCGCCTGTTTCGGTGTATTGCTCATTCCATATATCGGCGACGGTACCCACGCGGCGGTCGAGTCCAAGGATTCCGTAGTGCATTTCGTCCAAGTTGCGGATAAATTGTGTCATCTGCTGGCGAGTTACGGCACTATTTGGGCCAAAAGTATTTGCTGTCTGTCCCGTGATTACATTATTACGAAGCAACTGCTCCACCGCTGTGGAGGCTTGCATGCTGACGGAGTTCCAATCCGTAAAGCTTTGCAAAGAAATCCCCACTGCATTATTTTCGAAAATATCGGCCTGTGTAAACTGCAATGCCGTAGCCAGCCAGAGTGCAACCTCTTCGCGAGTAGCGTTTTCTGACCTATCCCATGATGGGGCGATGTCCAAATCCATTTCAGCAATTTCGCTATGTTGCATATTTACATCAGAAAGAGCGGCATCAAAATTTTCGGGCAAAATCATACCCATAGTAGAGGCCAGCTGCAAATACCCCAACGACCAAGCCGTACCAAGCGGCGTGTTTGGGGGTATATCAAGCGTGCCGGCCATGAGCATGGCCATCTCGGAAAGCCCTGCCGCA
>JGI24703J35330_11748680_pt1 | contig 24687 bp, 25 predicted proteins | sample TergutNt197P1_FD_35330 | JGI IMG/M metagenome (IMG submission 35330)
TGGTGACAAATCAGCCGACTTTGTCATATATTTTAGTCCACGAGTACCACAAACGTTGACTATTTCGTGTGGATCTGCGATGACGGTAGTTGTTCCGTGTAAAATAATTTGTCTCGCAAATTCTGTAGGTGTTAAAAACGAAGATTCAATGTGAATGTGTGATTCGATTAAACCTGGAATTGCAAATTTTCCATCGCCATTAATTTCGACATGCCCTTCATAATCGCCAATTCCTGCGATAACATTTTTATAAATAGCAATATCCGCCTGTTTGATAATACCTGTGTAAACATCTACAACTTGACTTCGTTTTACTACCAAATCAGCTTTTACAATTCCAGATGAAATTTCTATTACCCGCTTCAAATCATTTTTATTCATAACATACACCTCTAATTAATTAATCTTTACATAATTAGCATATGTTTTTAAATATTTTATGTTTGGGAAAAGTTCATCCAGCGTCAAAATAAATTTTAAAAAAAATTGAGAACAAGTCCCAATTTTACTGATATTAAATTAGTTTCGTTTACAACTTCAAGCTAGAAAACAAATTTTTCTATAACGTCTACAATCCCGTTATCATCATTACTACGAGTTATATAATCCGCCACAGCTTTTACCTCATCAACAGCGTTTGCCATAGCTACTCCAAGTCCAGCATATTTAATCATTTCTATATCGTTAAAACCATCACCGCAAGCGATTAAATCTGCAGGAGTCATATCAAGTTTATTTAATAGACGTCCTAATGACAAGGCTTTATTAATACCCGTTGGCATAACTTCTAAGAAAAACGGCATAGAGCGACAGATACTAAATCGATCACCAAATTTTTCAATATATTTTTTTTCTACTTCTGCGATAATTTCTGGAGCGCCGGTTGTTAAAGTTTTAATTGTATTATTTATAACAGCATTTTTAAAATTATCACAACGAACAAGTGGCATGCTATTAATATGCGATTCTAGTCTTATGTACTCATCATCATCTTCAGTAAGTATATCCTCACCATCATACGCCATTATATTTACATTATTTTCTTTAGCTAAATCGTAAACTTCATGCGCCTCTTTTGGTGTTAAAAAGACTTCGTGCATAATTTCTTTTGTTTTGATGTTTGTAATGCGCCCACCGTTATAAGAAAGAACATATCCCCCAAAGACATCAAGTTGTAATTCTTGGGCTAGTCGCATCATTCCAGGAGTTGGACGTCCTGAAGCAAGAATAATTTTTAATCCATTTTGTTGTGCTTTAATTAAAGCTTCTTTTGTTTCTGGCAATATTGTATGGTTTGAGGAAGCTAGGGTTCCATCGATATCAAGTGCGATAATTTTATAATTCATTTTTTTCACCTATTTTAATTTTTCTATAATTTTGTTTTTAATCTCAGAAAGCGATTGGGTATCATATTTACTCATATTATTAACGAAGTTAATATTAAATTTATCTCTATTATAACGTGGAATTAGATGTACATGTGTGTGAAATACTGTTTGACCAGCAGCGATTCCACTATTGTTTACGATGTTTATTCCTTCACAATTAAATGCCATTTTTAACGTGCTCGAAATTTTTGGAATTACTTTGGCAATTTGAACAAATGTATCTTCATTTGTATCAAAGATATCTACACTATGAACTTTTGGAATTATTAACGTGTGACCTTTTGTGGTCTGTGAAATATCTAAAAAAACTAAGATATGTTCATTTTCATAGATTTTGTGACTTGGAATTTCATCTTTAACAATTTTGCAAAAAATACAATTTTCCATTGCGCACCGCCTTTTAAAATTTAGAGATTTATTGTATAATTAATCAGTTGATTACACGCTCGTCTACACTTTTTATTGAATCTAGTTTCAACTCGCATCAACTTCGATAATCTCTTGGGGGACATCTGTTTTTTTTGGTAACGATTCTCCCTTCAAGATTTCTTCAGTTGATTACAAGCTCGTCTACACTTTAATTGAATCTAGTTTCAACTCGCATCAACTTCGATAATCTCTTGGGGGACATCTGTTACTTTTAGCAACGATTCCACCTTCAAGATTTCTTCAGTTGATTACACGCTCGTCTACACTTTTTATTGAATCTAGTTTCAACTCGCATCAACTTCGATAATCTCTTGGAGGACATCTGTTTTTTTTGGTAACGATTCCCCCTTCAAGATTTCTTCAGTTGATTACAAGCTCGTCTACACTTTTTATATTATACCATAATCTCTCTTTTTTTGAAAGGATGTCATTTTTATGATTCAGTTATCTTGGGACCAAATTTTTAAATCTTCACCTATTAAAGAAATTCTTCATGATATTAAACCCAAAGTCCAAAAAGAATATCAACATCATATATGTTACCCAAAATATGAAGAAATTTTGCGCGCTTTTGATTTAACGACATTCGAATCTGTGAAAGTTGTTATCCTCGGTCAAGATCCATACCACGGCGAAAATCAAGCCCATGGTTTAGCATTTTCAGTTCCCGCTACTCAAAAAGCCCCACCTTCACTTGTAAATATTTTCAAAGAATTAGAAGATGACATAAATTGCTCTAAACCTTCATCACCAGACCTAACAAAATGGGCAGAGCAAGGAGTTTTATTATTAAATACTACTCTTACGGTTCGAAGTAAATTAGCAAACTCACATGTTGCTCTCGGTTGGGAAAAATTTACCGATGAAGTAATTAAAGTTTTGAGTGATTCTACAAACGGCATCGTATTTATTTTATGGGGAGCTCATGCTCAGAAAAAAGCCATTTTAATAAACGAGGACAATCATCTTATTTTAAAGTCTCCACACCCATCACCGCTTTCTTCTTATCGTGGATTTTTTGGTAGCAAACCTTTTTCGAAAACGAATGAATTTTTAAAAAGTATCGAAAAAACTCCAATTGATTGGAGTTTATAATCAAAATTTAATTTTAATTGCTGAGCACTTCATTGGCTCGGGTTTGAGCATCTTCGAGTGCTGGTCTAATTTCTTCAAGGCCTAAGCGAATATTTGCGAGTGTATCAGTTAGAATTGACCAAACAATGCTCGCACCCTCTACTCGTGCTGTCATAAAGCCAGCTTCAAATTGATCACTTGCAGCTTTTGCATGTGGATATATTTCTAAAAATGATGTAAAGTTCTCATGATCACGACCTCTGTAAGTTACAGGAATATATCCAGTTTCCGCTGCCCAAGTTGATGTAATTTCAGGTCTCATCGTAAAAGCCATAAAAGTCCAAGCAGCAAGTTTTTCCTCGTCTGTCATCCCATTTTCCATCATAACCAAATCATTTCCTTGAAACCTAACTGCGGCTTGTCCGTTATATGTCGGCAGCGTCGCTGTATTAAATGTAAAACGATTATCAACGGCTGCTGTAACGTGATGTAAACTTGATGACACACCTAAATACATCGCCACACCACCGTGACCAAATACACCTGACAAAAATAAATCTTCACCTGCAAATCGGGAAATATCACGATCATATAAATCCATTATAAATTCTGCAGCATTGACCGCTGCATCACTACCGAACATTGCAGTAGATGTTACTTCGTCAATAAATTCTCCACCATGTTGAATAGTTAAGGCGATAAATTCTGCTGTCCAGCTATTTTCAAACCCCATCCCGTATCGACCAACGGAATGATCTGTTAATAACTCTGCTATTTCAACTAATTCATCCCAAGTCTCAGGAGCATCAATCCCAAATTCTTCAAATAAATCAACATTGTAATATAAAACGCGAGTAGATTTACCAAATGGAATTGCCATAAATAACTCATCCCAAATTACTCCCTCACGAAAAACTTGCACGATATCATCGATTTCATCCTCACTCAGACCAATCTCAGCATCAAAAATAAACTGATCGAGCGGCATTATTATTCCGTCTTCAATATAACGGGTAATATTTTCAGTAGTTTGTTGTACCAAATGAGGCAAAGTACCCGCAACTGCAGCCGAGACAACAAGCGCATGAACATCAGAATAATGACCTTGAAATTCAGCATTAACGCGAATATGAGGATACTGTGTGTGGAACTCTTCAATTAGGTTTTCAAGTGCTATTTCATGAACTCCCGCCATTGCGTGCCAAAAGTCAATCTCAATTACTTCAAAATTCTCACTATCTCCTGAACTTCTTTCAGGTATGATGGCGGTATTATTATCACAACCTACAAACACAAATCCAAGCGTAATAATACTTAAAATTAATAAATTCTTTTTCATTACTGTCATCCTCTCCCACGGTACTATTCATTAAAAAATTAAAATTTAATACGAATTTGCCCGTCTTCAAAACTCTTATAATATTTACCAGATTGAATATTAAAACACCAAAGTGAATTCAACTCATCATCAATTTCTTCAGAAAATGACGACGATAAATACCTTTCATGATTTTTTAAAATAGCGTTTTTCAACAGAGAATCACGTACAAGCTCCATTTCACCTTTGAGTGTTAAAGAATAAAGTTTTTCACCAATCGTTGGTGTCGTTTTACTTGGATTATCAAAAAAAAGGTAAACGGTAGTCTTTGGGTTTTTAGAAAACCATTTTGAATATTCAGAATTTTGTGATTTATAAAAATATATTTTAGACAAACCATCATTTTCTAGTTTAGTTACAGCCGTCGAAATTGGTGTATGGTCTTCATCAAGGGCATTTATAATAATGCTTTTGGTTCGAGTTAGGAATTCACAGATTTCGATTTTCAAGCGCGAATTTTCATCTTGTGAAAATCCGGGCATTAGCAACTCATCAATTGTACAATTAAATATTTTGGATAGGTATGGCAATAAAGTAGTCTCTGGCAACGCATGCCCATTCTCCCACCTAGATATTGCTTGAGCAGTGATATGTAACATTTCTGCTAGATTTTCTTGTGTGTAATCTAGTTTCTTTCGTTTTTTTGATATTTCTTGCCCGATTTTTTTGACATTTAGCATTTGTTTCACCTCAAAAAAAAGATCAAAATTCTCTTATTTAAGTATATCATATTATTAGTTTGGATAGTATCTTAAAATTTATAAGTTTAACTTAACTAAGAGTTGAGAGCCTTATTATACACAAGATGATCTCATGAAAAAAAACCCGTTGTATCAACGAGTTTTTCAAATTATAATCCATCAACAGTTTGTCCAATAACAGAAAACGGATCAATAGGTTCCCCATTTAATAATACTTCTAAGTGAACAACATTCGCAACATCAGGCTCTCTTAACGATGCTCCTGTTACTCCGATGTTTTGACCTTGTGTTACTGAATCTCCAACGTCTACATTTAGATTATAAACGCCTGTGAGTACTGTTTGAAGACCGTAATCATGATCAATTGTTACGATTGTTCCTCTTGCAGCGTGGTCACTAACCGAGCTTACTACACCAGATAACGGCGATAAAACTGTTACCGATTCATCTGTTTCACATGTAAAACTTACACCTTGTGATGGATATGAATATTTTCCATTTCCTACTTGGTAGAAAAATAGGCTACTTGCAACAACCTCTGCGCTTGTTTCATCAAAGAATGATGTTGAAACTGTATATGTCGCTGTTGAAACAGGATTTAAGAAGATTTCTGGTACACTAACATATGGATCACTTGGTTCATATGGTGCATATACCGGAACGTAAGGTTCATTACCTTCTGTGTGTACAGGATAATCTGGTTGGTTGTTTGGTCCTACAATTTGATTCCAAGCAAATACCGTGCTTACCCCAAGCAATGCGATAAGTGCATATGTCACTATATCGGCATTTTTGAAAAAATCTTTTACTTTACTCATTACTTATCACCTCGCACATATCATGAGCAAGGTAATACACTTTTATTCAATTACTTCTAATTTATTTCCACTAATATTACGTTTTGATAATAATGGAAAAGAATTTCATCAAAAGTCGACCCGTTTCGACCCATTGCGTCAGCTCCGAATTGACTCATACCCACTCCGTGTCCCCAACCACTAGTCACAAATGTAACACCATGACCAGTCGAATTAATTTCAAATGTTGCTGATCTTAATCCTAAAGTCTCTCGTACGTCACGCCCTGAATATGTATTTTGACCAAGTGTAATTTCAGCAACACTTCCACCTTCACAACGACTTAAAATTAAAACATTATCTTTTGTGATAGTTGTATCAGAAAATGCATCTTGAAGTTCAGCTATTGTAAACAAAGTAGACTCGTTAAAACGTGGATGGCTATCATATCCAACACTTTCTACGCTTCGTAAGTATGGTCTATATGTTGAAAACATATCTTCTGAATTTACAGTCGCTCCACCGCTCATTGAAAAAAACATTGCGGTAATTAATTGTCCATCATATTTTAACACAAGTCCAGTAGTTGCACGTACAGCTTCTGAAATCGTAGCGTGATGGATTGCAAAATCGTCGCCCCATCGAGCTTTCATTGTTTCTTCATCCCAATATACTTGGTGTGTTGTCGTATCTGTAATGTAATCTTGGGCACTTAAAATTTTCATCGCGTATGTTCTTGCGACAACTGCTTGTGCTTTCAAAGCTTCTAAGTGGAATAAAGCAGGCATTTCTGCAGCAACGACTCCAATGAGATATTGTTCTAATTCTAAAACCTCTATTCTATCTTGAGCGACTCGTTTTAAATTAATATATATTGGTTTTCGACCGAATTCAGCTTGTTTGTTTTCTACGACTAAATCATCGACCGGTGCTTTTAGTTGGCTTATTATTGGATTATCTCCTGCTAGTGCTCCTTGATTTGTTAGTAAGGTCAATAAAACAGGGATAATAATCAACGCAAAAAAGAAGCCCCCGATTATGCCACATGTTCTTAAAATTTGATTATTTTTAGTTTTGTAGTTCATGATAAATCCTCCATCTAGTGCATCATAACAAGTCTTCGTATACTTCAATTTATGATTTTTCTTAATGTTTTAGAACAAAAAAAATCATCTCTATTATAGAAATGATTATAAAGAATCAATCAGGGTTACAACTGTTGTAAAGTAATTTAAAAGTAATTGAGTTATTACAATCGTTAATATAATGTAGAATAATTTTATAACAATAGAGGGAGTTCTTCGAAAAAATATTTCCTCGATGCGTATATGTTGCAAGATATAAAAAACTATCGGCAAAAATGCTAAATGTAAAAATAGTAAATATATAGTCATAAATTGCATACTATTACCCGTTCATAGCTCTCATACGACGCATTAATTCAAGTTCCAAGTTCGCAACCGTATTATCTTCATTATTTCTCTCGTTTGTTATTGATTGTTCTTTTACGTTTAACTGGTCACGCGCTTCTTTGGCACTATTTGCAATTACGCCATAGTCAAGGATTAAAATGATATCGTCTTTTAGAACGCGAAGAGTGCCTGTGTGAGCTGCGACAAATTGTTGAGAAGCAGTAGTATTTATTGTTAAGACAAAATTCTCTAAAATCGATATAATCGGAGCATGACCTTTTAAAACACTAAATCCTCCTGTTTTTTGGGCGATATTGATACTTGTAATAGTTTCATCAAATAAACAATTATCGGGTGTAATTACTCTTAGCTTCATTTCAAGGTCCCCACTTTTTTGATAACATCATCAATGCTACCTACTAAGCGAAACGCCTCCTCAGGTAACGCATCATGAATTCCATCAAGAATTTCTTCAAAACCGCGAATCGTTTCGTTAACTGGAACATATGTTCCAGGCATTCCAGTGAATTGTTCCGCAACATGAAAGCTTTGTGATAAAAATAATTGAATTCGTCTTGCTCGACGCACAACTTTTTTATCATCTTCCGATAATTCATCCATTCCAAGTATCGCAATTATATCTTGTAATTCACGATAACGTTGCAGTGTCATTTGAACACGACGTGCGACGTCATAATGCTTTTCACCGACGATTTGTGGTGCGAGCGCTCTTGATGAAGATGCAAGCGGATCTACTGCTGGATAAATTCCCATCGCTGCGATGCGACGTTCTAAATTAGTTGTGGCATCTAAATGAGCAAATGTAGCTACAGGGGCTGGGTCAGTATAGTCATCAGCAGGAACATAAATTGCTTGTATCGAAGTTATTGAACCATCTTTTGTTGAGGTGATACGTTCTTGTAATGCCCCCATTTCTGTTGCAAGTGTAGGTTGGTAACCTACCGCGGATGGCATACGTCCAAGGAGTGCAGATACTTCAGATCCCGCTTGTGTAAATCGAAAGATATTATCGATAAATAATAATACGTCTTGATTTTTTTTATCTCTAAAATGTTCCGCCATCGTTAGTGCAGTTAGAGGTGTTCTTAAACGAGCACCTGGAGGTTCATTCATTTGACCAAAAACCATCGCTGTTTTATCAAGTACTCCTGAATCTGCCATCTCATGGTATAAGTCGTTACCTTCTCGAGTACGTTCTCCTACTCCGGCAAAAACAGAAATTCCACCGTGATTGGTTGCTATATTGTTAATAAGCTCTTGGATTAATACAGTCTTCCCAACTCCAGCTCCTCCAAATAATCCTATTTTTCCACCTTTTATATATGGTGCTAACAGGTCAATTACTTTAATTCCCGTTTCTAAAATATTTATTTCACTTGAAAGATTTTCAAAGCTCGGTGCTGACTGGTGGATTGTGTTGTATTCGACGTTTTCATTTGGAAATTCGAGTTCGTCTATTGGCTGTCCTAACACGTTAAAGATTCGGCCAAGAGTAACATCTCCTACCGGTACACTGATTGCATTGCCTGTGTTTACAACCTCAATTCCTCTTTTTAATCCGTCAGTAGAATCCATAGCGATTGTTCTCACAACCCCATTTTCTAGTTGTAGGGCGACTTCTAAAGTTACTTCTTTTTTTTCGTCTCCTATGGCAACTTCACAAGTTAATGCGTTGTTTAGACTAGGAGTCACACCTTCAAATTTTACATCAACAACTGGTCCGATAACAGAGATAATCGTACCAACATTTTTTTGGGTCATTTTGTAACCTCCTTTTAAAGCTTAATTTACTGCATTAGCACCAGCTACGATTTCATTTAATTCCTGTGTAATAGCAGCTTGTCTTGCTCTGTTGAAAATGAGTTTCGATTCTTTAATAATATCGTGTGCATTATCTGTTGCACTACTCATAGCATTCATTCGTGCAGCGTGTTCGGATAAATTAGCACTTAAAAATATTTCATACAAAGACGTCATAACGTATTGCACTAGTAGTTTGTCACCAACATCTTTCATATTAGGACTAATTTCGTAATTTATGTTGATTTTCTGTTTGCTTTTTTTAAATTTAAGCGGTAATAAAGTTTGCATCGTTGCTTCTTGCGTGAGTTTCGAGATAAAGTCTTGGTAAATTATAACGATTTTATGAACTTCACCGGATAGATAATCGTTTATAAGATCACTTGCGAGTTCTAGAGTGTCTATATAATGAACTTCGTCTGGAAACGAGTAAAGTTTAGCCGTTTCTTTTGGAAGTTCGTTATTTGCAAAATTATTCCCTTTAGAACCTGTGATATAATATTTAAATAATAAATTATCCATATTTGATTCTGTTTGTGAATCTACAAATAATTTATCAAGACCATGACTTTCTTTGAGCATTTTAAATAATGAATTATTATAACCTCCAACTAATCCTCGATTAGTAGTTATAATAACACAACCTATTTTTTTTGTTTGTTGATTATGATTATTTGTTGTAAATGGATGATTAATTATATATTCAGATTCTTTGAGAGTACTAAGTATTTCAATTATATGTGAATGATATTCACGAAAAAATTTAACGCGATGTTCCGTCTTTGCTAGTTTTGCGACTGAAACCATTTGCATAGCTTTCGTGATTTTACTCATATTTTCAGTAGCGATAATTTTCTTTTTAATATCGTTGGCAGAAACAGCCATAGTAGGAAATACCTCCTAAAAGTTTCTCTTAATTAAATTAAGCAGAAAACGTTGATTTAAATTCATTAATTGCGTTTTCAAGAAGACTAACTTCGGGCAAATCACTTGTTTGTACAATGTGTGACAATATTTCAGGATGTTGAGTATCTAAAAAATCATAAAGTCCCCACTCAAACTTATTGATATCTTTTACTGCAATATCGTCTAAATGTCCACCTACTAAAGCAAAAAGAATACAAACTTGTTTTTCTACTGGTATCGGTGAATTTACTGGTTGTTTAAGAACCTCAACAATACGTTCACCACGTTCAAGTTTTGACAAAGTAGAAGGATCAAGATCAGAACCGAACTGAGCAAATACTTCAAGTTCACGATAAGATGCTAAATCGAGTCTTAATGTTCCAGCTACTTTTTTCATTGCTTTAATTTGAGCTGCACCTCCTACTCTTGAAACAGATAAGCCAGCATCAATTGATGGTCTTACTCCTGAGTGGAAATAATCTGATTTTAAGAAGATTTGTCCATCTGTTATTGAGATAACGTTAGTCGCAACGTATGCTGATAAATCAGATGCTTGGGTTTCGATAAATGGTAAAGCTGTTATTGAGCCACCGCCGAGACTATCATTTAATTTCGCCGCTCTTTCTAAAAGTCTAGAATGTAAATAAAATACATCACCGGGAAAGGCTTCTCGCCCTGGGGGTCTTTTTAATAACAGTGATAATTCGCGATATGCTGCTGCTTGTTTTGATAAGTCATCATAAACAATCAATACATCACGACCGTCATACATAAACTCTTCAGCCATAGTGCAACCAGAATAAGGCGCAATATATTGCATAGGAGCAGGAGTTGATGCCGATGCTGACACAACGATACTATAATCTAAGGCATCATATTTTTTTAACGTTTCAACAACACCTGTAACAGTTGATTCTTTTTGTCCAATTGCCACATAAATACATATTACATTTTTACCTTTTTGATTTAAAATCGCATCTATTGCAATAGAGGTTTTTCCAATTTGGCGATCACCGATAATTAATTCACGTTGTCCACGTCCAATTGGTACTAAAGCATCAATTGCTTTGATACCAGTTTCTAGTGATTCATCAACTGATTTTCTTGACATAACTCCTGATGCTTTTAACTCGATAGGTCGACGTTTGTCGGTTCTAATAGTACCTTTACCGTCAATTGGATTTCCAAGGGCATCTACAACACGACCTAAAAGTTGGTCTCCAACTGGTACAGACATAATATCTCCTGTCCGACGGACAACATCACCGACTGAAACACCAGAATAGTCACCAAATAAAACGATTCCGACGCGATCTTTTTCCAAATTTTGAACCATGCCTAAAGTACCGTCAGCGATATCAACAATCTCCATTGACATAACGTCTCCCAGACCACTCGAGTATGCGATACCATCTCCAACAGAAAGAATAGTTCCAACTTCTAAAATTTCATACACATTTTGATTACCATCAGGATTCAGCATTAAATTATTTAGAGCAGTTCTCGTCGAAAAATCGTACATAATATCGTCAGCTATTAACTTGTATCCACCAAGAAGTTTATCATCAATTACCTGCATGTTAATAGAAATGGGAGATCCAATTCTTTTAGAGAATGCTTCTTCGAGAATTTTTAGCCTATTTTCTTGAAGTGCAATCGCTGTGTAAAGAGTGGCTTTTGTTAATGTTTCATTCATCATTCACACCCCCGATGAGTTTAACAAAATCATCGAACATATCATCATGAGACGTTGGAGATATTTCTTTTTTCACTATTTTAGACGCTACACTTGTAGCAATTTCAGCAATTTCTTTTTTTGCGTCAAAAAGCATGGCTTGATGTTCACGTTCAATACGGATACGAGCTTTAGTTGTTTGTGCATCTGCTTCATTTTTTGCATCTGCTAAAATCGCGTCATACTTTACTCGAGCGAGTTCATTTGCCTCTTGTATAATTTTATTTGCTTCGTCCTTAATAGAGCCCAGTTTTATTTCTGCTTCTTGCTTTAACGCATTTGCCTCTTGATTGGTAGTTTCAGCTTTATTAAATTCCTCATTTAAAAATTCTTTACGCGCAGCAAGAAATTTTTTCATTGGTTTTGTAAAAAATATTTTCACCGCTAAAAACAATACTACCGTTGCAATGATTTGAATGATAAATGTTGTTAATTCAATATCTAAATTTATCATGCGTTAATCACCTTCCTAACTTTTTTAACATGAATTTCAAAAATTTTTAAATAAATGGATTTGCAAAAAGTAGGAGTAAAGCAACAAGTAAACCATAAATACCTGATGTTTCGGTTAATGCAAGACCTGTGATCATTGTACTTCGAATAGCACCTGCAGCCTCCGGTTGACGACCAACTGCTTCTGCAGCTTTTCCTGTACCAATACCTTGTCCAAGTCCTGATAATGCTGCTGGTATCATCGCAATAGCTGCAGCAAGAACAGTCATTCCAGCAATAAATCCTTCGTTTGTAATTCCTTCCATAAATAATTCAATCTCCTTTATATTTAAATTATATATATATTATCCTTGGTGTTCAATTGCACTTCTAATAAACATTGTTGTTAATGTTGCGAATATAAAAGTTTGCATGAGACCTGCAAAAACGTCAAAATAAGCGTTTATAAATGGCATGACGCTTAAATTCATGATAATTGTTCCAATTGCACCTAGCGGTGGCAATGTATTAAACAACCAAATCATAAATTGCATTAATAATGTTATTATCATTGCGCCACTTACAATATTACCAAACAAACGAAACGAGAGAGAGATGATCTTTGACAATTCTCCAATAATACTAATAGGTACTAACAAAATCAATACAATACCTTTAATGTCTCCTATATATGTATCTTTTAGATATTTAATAAATCCTTTTGATACAATACCAGAAGCCATAATATATGTTAAGGTTAATATTGTAATTGCAACAGTAATATTAATATCTGTTGTCGGTGGTGTAAGACCAATTAAACCTAATAGATTGGCTATCGCTAAATAAGATGTCGCTGTAACGATAAAAGGCATAAATTTTATCCCTTTATCACCAATTGCATTTTTAGTAAAATCAAATAATGACGTATAAATAAATTCAAGAAAAAACATGAATCCTTTAGACGGGTTAGTTGGATCTGCTTTTTTTATGACTAGCCATGAAATCATAAAAAATGCAATCAACGCGACAATTACGATTATAGAACTAGACATCGTAACTGTTAAAGGAAGATTTATTAAATCTCTCATAACATCAACTCCTTGTAAATTTATCCAACAAATGCATCGAGTTTAATAACAACTTGTGAAATTTGGATGCCGATAAAAGCGAAGGCCGATGGAATCATTCCACCAAAGTGCCACGCAGCTATAAGTACGCCTACATATAAAACATAACGCAACATTAAATTTGGCAATGTTTTTATTTTCGTATCTGATTGTGCATTTGTAATCATTCGGTCTGCATTTTTAACGATTAAATAAAATGACACCATATTCGCAAAAACACCTAACAAAAAAAACAATAATGTTAGTCCAATAGGTATTGGCAGAAATAAGCTAAGAACAACAATGATAATAGATATTATGCCACTAGCAATTAGTGCACGAATCGGAACAACTTTGTCTGGATTCTCAGTTAATTTCGACAACATGACCACCTCCTATAACGATGAAAATTTTAACATGATTATTTAAACTTTATGTTAAGTTATCTTCAAATTGACTGATTTTTTCAATTCGGTCAGTGTGATGTGCACCCATAAAATCTTGATTTAGCCAAGTTGTGACAATCATTTTCGCAAGTTCGTCACCAATCACACGACCACCCATGGCAAGCACATTAGAATCGTTGTGCTCTCTTGTTGCTTTGGCTGTAAATACATCATGAACCAGTGCACAACGAACACCTTTTACTTTGTTGGCAGCAATGCTAATGCCTACTCCAGTTCCACAAATTAAAATCCCACGATCAAAAAGTCCATCTACAACTTTGCTGCCAACAGTAAACGCATAGTCTGGATAATCGACCGCATCAGGCGTATGTGACCCAAAATCTTCGTATTCAACACCTAGCGTTTTTAACAACTCAACGATTTTTTGTTTTAAATCAAAACCACCATGATCACTAGCAATTGCAACTTTTAATTTCATATAAAAACCTCCTAAACACTATAATTATAACATAGATAAATTAATAATAACAGTTTATTACTATAAATTAAAATAAAAATTAATTTACCTAAAGGTCATCTCATATTTAGTAGAAAAAATTTCTTTCGATTCCAGATGAATAATCCCCGTTTTGTTCATTATATCCTGGGGAACAACAGACGTATCAGCGATTCCAAACCAAGGTTCGATACATACAAAAGGAGCAACTTCGTTTTGTGAATTTATGGGCGACCAAATTCCTACATATGGAAAACCTTCAAACGAAACCTCAACTTCACAATCATGAGTATAAGAACGCAACATTATTTCAGTTTCATTTTCTAAAATAATCGTCGGATACTCTTCAAACAAATCTTTACTGAGGGGCAAGAAAGGTAAATTCTCAATTATTTCTTCTTTTCCTTTTTCGATATCAATAAAATTACCGTTTGGATTAAAAATCAAAGTTTCAACCCCTGTATTTTTTTTAAATTGCAAGGAATAATCATCAAGTTCTGGACCCGCCATAAATGCAGGGTGAGCACCGATAGAAAACGGCATAACTTCATTACCATTATTTTCAACTTCCCACTTCACAACAACTTTATCTTTCTTTAACAAATATCCGATTCGTAATTCAAAATCAAACGGATAATTCGCTTTTGTCTTTGCATTCGACTTTAACCGGAACCAAATCTCATGATCATTTTGCATAAACATTTCAAAATTTAAACGTCGAGCAAATCCGTGTTGTGGTAATTCATAACATTTTTCTTTATAAAAATATTTTCCCTCGGCAAGAGCTCCTACAATCGGGAATAAAACTGGTGAACGACCGGTCCAAAACTCAGAGTTGCCATCCCATAAATAATCGATACCGTTTTTTACTACTGAGATTAACTCCGCACCCATAGTCGTAAATTCTAGAGTTAATAAATCATTTTTCAACTGATACATTATTTCACAATCCTTCTTTAAATATTAATTCTATTACCACATTGAACGTGTTTTATATTCAAAAAATTTTTTAATAATTAATGGATATAACACAGCTATCCACATTACAATTAGAAAATAACGGATTGCATCCATAAATAAGTGAGTCCCTAAGATTCTTGAACCTTCTTGAATCGCTACAAGTCCAATCATGCCAAGCACATATTTAGTAACTTGTATTAAAAGATTTTTTGATTTTACGGAAAATTTAATATAAGATCTTTCAATGTACATACCAAATGCGAATCCAATCGCAGCGCCACTTGCTCTTGTTGCATCTCTTACTTGAGCCGCAGTCGAAATATTATTATGACGTAAAAACCATGCATACAATGCGACAATAATTCCCGCTATTAATAATGTACCAAACGCGATCATAATCTGTTTAGGCGACTCATGTTCATCACCTACAAGTTTTTGAGCAATCCAAATGATTACAAAAGTTATCAATAAAGAAACGACTACATCTTGAATGAAATGGACTCCTAAATATAATCTTGAAAATGCAACTAAGAAAACAAAGATAAATAGTAACCAAGAAAGCCATTTTTTCTTAGTTTGCGCCCCGATTGATCCAAGTAACGCAGCTGCATTTTGTGTATGACCACTAGGAAATGCGTAACCAGTCGAAGCATAAAGTGATCCACCTACAGGTTCAAAAGTTAAATCGTATATCCATGGTCTCGGAACTCGAAAAACAATTTTTAAACCTTGCACAGCAAGACTCGAAAGAAAAAAGGTTATTCCTGTGACATATGCCATCCTTTTATTTATGCACCAATAAATGGCACAAAAGATTGCTATCAGAATCATTTCTTCACCAAATCTTGTGATGAATCTAAAAAACATGTCAAAAAAAGGTGTTCTCAACCTTGATAAATACCATAAAAATTCCATTTTTTTCTACTCCTAAATTAACAAAATAACTACTCTCTTTTATTAAACCCCAAAAGATGGAAATAATGCCAAAAATTCGAATATAATGTACTATTACTAACAAGGATGTGATAACTTTGAGTTATGATATACAAAAAGCAATAGATTATTCTTATAAATGGGCAAAAAAACGCAATCCAAAATACTACAATTTTGAAGCTGTCGGTGGAAATTGTACCAACTTTATTTCTCAATGCCTAATAGCTGGCGGTTGCACAATGAACACAAAGAAAGAAACAGGATGGTATTATCATTCAAAAAACAATCGATCCCCTTCGTGGACAAGTGCTAGTTATTTTTATCAATTCATCACAACCAACAAAGGTAAAGGACCTTATGGACACGTTATAAATATGTCAGAAGTGAAAGTTGGTGATATATTACAATTTTCATTTAATTGGGGAAGTTATACCCATACAGTACTCGTTGTAAAAACAGAACCAGAAATTCTTGTTAATCAAAATTCTAATGATTATATAGAACGACCATTATCAGATGTGGGTTATAAACTAATTCGTGCTCTAAGAATTGATGGAAATCGAAACAAATAATTAGTTAAACCAGTAAATAAATTAAAAATATTTACTGGTCTTTTGAAATTTGATAAGATAAAACAAGATTTCCTACTGCTAAAAAACTAGAAAATATAAATACATACCAAGGTCCTAAATTGTGCCAAATCAAACCACCAACAAGAGCACTTGAGATTCCAACTATATGATCTAGTGACATACCAACAGCAAGTGTTGGTGTAACATCACTATCTACTACGGCAATTTGACGAACATACACACTTCTAACCATTCCCATATTAGCAACACCACGGTCAATTATATTGACTAAAATTGCAACAAGTATTACGATAATTCCACTAAATAAATTATGCACTACACCAAAACTTACAACTCCATAACCTAAGTAAATAACTAGAAAACCGATTGCTTCCGCCATTAATATTTTTCCAGTTCCAAACTTATCAATCAATTTTCCGATGTATGGTAATAAAAATATTCCGATTATCGCTCCAGCAACCATTAATAATGCCATATAATCGGCTCCAAAATCTAGTAATTCAATTAAAACCCAAGGACCAAAAACGAACATTATTTGTTTTCTACCACCAAATAAGAACGCCATAAGATAAAACTTCCAATACTTTCTTCTAAAAATTAATTTAGTTTTTTCTGGTTTTGTTTCATTAGTCAATTTTAAAAGATAAAGTAACAAAAACGTGATGATAATTAATAAGATAATCGCTATGATAAACGGTGTGATTATTGTTGTTACAAATGAAAATACCCCAGCTTGAAATCCGAAGAAAACAATTAAACCAGCGACCATTGAAAATCCAACGCGAACACTATTAAATTTACCTAACATTTTACCAGCTTCATTTTTGCTTGCCAGTGACATACCGATTGCATCATATAGTGGAATAAACATATGCATCCCAAGGGAGTTGACAAATAAAAATAATAACATTACCTCAAAACTTGGATTCATTATACTCATAGCAAGTAATCCAACTATAGTAAGAATTTGTGATAAGATTCCTAAACGAATATTTCCAAGGAAAGATAAACCTGATAATACAAAAACTGCTATAACTCCAGGCATTTCTCGCGGTAGTTCTATTAAACCACGTTCAAATGCGTTAACGTTAAACGCATCTTTAAAATAATTCGAATAAATATTATCAGATAAACCCATTGCGAGTCCAAGTAAAGCAACAATTATCATATACACAACTATTGCTTTCTTGGATGACTTCTTTTTTAAATCATTCACGTTGAAACCTACTTTCTAAGAGTTATCCAATTAACTCTTCCATTTGTTCTAAATAATTCTCAAAAACTTTCATTGCATCTTCAATAGGTTTTTTACTATTCATATCAACACCAGCACGTTTTAATACCTCGATTGGATAATCCGAACTTCCTGCTTTCAAAAATTCATTAATATAGCGATTTGCGGCAACCTCACCATCTTCTAATATTTGTTTAGATAAAGATTGAGCTGCAGCATAACCAGTCGCGTATTGATAAACGTAATAATTATAATAAAAATGAGGAATTCTTGCCCACATCGGAGATTCTTCGTCAGTTAAAATTTCAGGTCCAGAATATTTCTTTGATATTTCAGACCACAAATTAGTCATAACATCTGATGTCAACGCAGTTCCTTCTTGGTCGAGAAGATGAATTTTATGTTCAAATTCTGCAAATTGGGTTTGTCTAAAAACTGTTCCCACAAAACCATCTAAAAAGTTATTTAACAGATAAAGACGCTCAAATTTATCCGTTGTACGCTCAAGTAAATAATGATTAAGGAGTGCTTCGTTACAAGTAGAAGCGACCTCAGCAACAAAGATAGAATAATTTCCATAAGGATACGGTTGATATTTTCTTGTCAAATAACTATGTACAGAATGACCAAACTCATGAGTAAGCGTAAAGAGGTTGCGAACAGTATCAGTCCAATTCATTAAGATAAACGGATTTGTCCCATAAGTCCCAGATGAATAAGCACCACTTCTTTTTCCCACATTTTCATAAACATCTACCCAACGATTCTCAAATCCTTTAGCGACTATTTCAACATATTCTTCACCCATTATTTCAAGACTCTCTTTAACGAGTTTTTCTGATTCTTCATAGCTGAATTCCATTTTCGCATCTGGTACCAAAGGTGTAGTTAAATCATAAGACCATAACTCATCAAGACCTAATATTTTTTTTCTTAATGAATAATAACGATGAAGTAAAGACAAATTATTATTTACGGTTTCAATCAATTGATCATATACAGTTTCTGGGATAAAATTATTACTTAAGGCTGCGTGACGTGCCGTATCATAATTTCGTAATTTAGCATAAAGGTTATTTTTCTTTACATTACTAGATAATGTACTAGCATAGGTATTTTTATATTTTTTATACGTTTTGGCAACTGCCTCAGACATATTTTTACGCACTTCACGGTTAGTACTTTCACCAAGTTTTGCCATATTTCCATGAGTTATTTCAACAAGATTTCCATCCTCATCTTCAATTGTCGGAAATTTTAAATCTGCATTATTTAACATTCCAAAAGTAACCGATGACGCATCAGCTACCTCAGATACTTGAGCAAGAAGTGATTCTAGTTCTGCTGATAAAACATGATTTCTTTTTTTATTAATACGGTTAATTACTTGAGTATACAATGATAAAGCATCATTAGTAGATAAAAACTTATTTAATGTATCTTCATCAATATTTAAAATTTCAGGAGTTAGATAGCTCGTTTTTGCACTAAGTTCAGAATATAAACTTGTAGCGCGTGATTTCATAGATTGATAAATTCCCTCACCAGTATCTTGATCATGTTTTAAACTTGAATAAACATAAACTCGACCCATTCGCTCACTAATATAATCACTCATTTTTAATGCTTCAAGAAATACTTCAGCAGATTCGTTTAAACGACCTTTAAATTTATCGATATCTGGCATTAAATCTGTAATCGCTTGAAACTCGTTTTCCCAATCGTTATCAGTCTTAAAAATACTTTCAAGATTCCAAGTGTTTTCGAGTTTAACTTCATTTCTTTTTGGTAATTTTTTTACTTCCTTCAAAGTACTCACTCCTTTTTCCTAATCATTTAATTATAACTCAACCATAAAAAAATTGCTAGCCACAAGACAAGCATTTTTTTTAATTTATTCATATTATTACTATTTACCCGATCCACCCAAATGTTGTTAATAACCAAGTGAATAAAACAAGAAGAGGTAAACCTAAAACAGTACGAATCATAAATAGTAAAAATAATTTACCAAATCCTAATGGAATTTTAGAACGAAGAATTAATACTCCGGTCTCAGCCATATAGATAATTTGAACAATTGATAATGCACCTAAAATAAAACGTGTTTGAAATGGTGCTTCAACAAGCATTACTGCTGGAATAAACATATCGACAAAACCAACAAGTGTCGTCGCAGCAAATTCCATCGCTTCAGGAATATTAAAGATTGATAAGAACCAACCCATTGGCGTTGAAATCCATCCAAAAATCGGCGTATAAGCCTCTAACGCTAAAGCGATAATTCCCCAAGCGGTAATAACTGGAACTAAATCCATGAAAATTGATAAATAAAAGCTCACTCCACTTTTAAATACACCAGATGTAGTCGTTTTTTCAGCACGAGTAGATGCTAAAGCTAATGCTTTTTTAAAACGTGATCCGCCATCTTCAACTTCTTCGTCAATTTGTTTACCGACACCTTCAAGATATGTATTTGGGATTTTATTTAATGGCCATATACGAGGCATAATAATACCTAAGATTACACATACAATTGAAATCATTAAATACCATAATGGGAAGTTACCACCAAGACCAATTTGATTAGCAACAATTAAAGAAAATGGAAGTGATACAAATGCAAAGTTTGCACAAATAGCAGCAGCCTCACGACCTGTATAATAACCTTTTTCATGTTGATCAGTTGTAATCATCACGGATACAACAGACGAACCAAACCAAGAACCAGCTAAGTCAACTGAAGCACGACCAGGAAGTAAAAATAACTTATTAACGAATTTTTTAATTAAAATCCCAATAAACTCCATTAACCCAAAATCCGTTAATACCGGGATTGCGAAAGCTAAAACGATAAAAACAAAAATCAAGCTGTTAACAAGTGTGAAAAACATTAATCCACCAACCCATGGATCAACAACAAACGCAAATCCACGATCAAGTAACAACATCACTACAAATACAAGAGCTATAATTCGACTAATACCAAAAATCGGACCAACAACAAATACCGACTTAAACTTCTCATTATTCATGATAAATTTCGGTTTAAACCATCCAATAATCATTCCTATGTTTGAAATAAGAATCGCTATTGAAGCTATAATAATCCCTAAACTTAACTCATCAAACCATAACACATTTTCAAAAACAAATAAGTTTTCCATCCAAGTGATAACAATACCTAATGGAATATTAAATGCATCACCAACCGGAAGTGGCGTTAAGAATAAAAATATAGCTAAAAGTGACCCAATAATAAATTTAATTAATCCCTTAGGTGTAGTTTTAATTTGCTCGTTCATATAAATTCTCCTTTAATCTACTGTTATGAAATTTTAACTCCAGAATTTTTCTTTGAAGCTCGAATCTTATCATTATAATCCACTTGCTTTATTTTGGTGGATATTTGTTTTTTCATGTACTCAGTTGCCCCCACAGGCTCATTTAACACATGAATTGTTCTTATTTTATTCTCTAAATACTCTTTGTGCACATAATTACTCGTAAAAGCTTGCAACACTGCTGCATAATGCATTTCAAAGGTAATAATATCACCCACCGTATAAACTTTTTCAGAATCTGTAAAATCTAACATCAAATGATCACTAGAAGCCCCCAAAATCTTCAACTTATCATCAATAGGAATCAACCCATCAACAACGATATCCTGCCGCCCCACAGCAAGAATACCTTTTAAACGCATCCCCTTATCCTCAAAAATCGGAATATTCCCAAAAGCATCCACACTTATTTCACCGACTGGAAAACTCGGTTTTTGTTTTAACTCAACAATCTGAGCAAGAAATTTAAAACTACCCCGTCGAGTCTCAGGAAACTGGTACGAAAATGATGTCTCACCGGTAAAAAATGCATCACCAATACGCAAATTATTCACTTTGCTAGGCATCGTTTTATTTGGGAAATCACTCGCCAACAAATACAAAGAACTAGAATTACCCCCACTAATAATATCAAGCTTTATATTAAAAGTCGTTTCAATCAAAGAAGCAAGTTCGCACAGCCTACCTAAATTCACCTCATCAGGCACAATCCCCCCAAAACACATCAAATTCACAGCAAGCCCCTTCAACCGAATATTCTTAAGTACAAGCACCTCAGCCACGGTCGCAAGAAGCTCAGATTCATCAAATATACCCTCCCGCAAATCACCAAGATCCACCATCAAAACAACATTATGAATTTTATTTTGTATTTGCGCTTGGGATGAGAGTAATTTAATAGTAGAAATCTCGGAATTAAAACTTGTATCTGCAAATTCAATGACTTCTTTTATTTCCGCAGGCATTGGCAAACGAATCAAGATTTTCTCTTTTTGTGATCGGCTCAACTTCTTCAAATTATCGATTCGTGAATCACCATAGCTTGTAATCTGGGGATATTTCTCAAAGAGCTCAATTAAATTTTCGTCACAGCCAAACAATTTAGTAATAGCGGTTAGTTTTATATTTGATTTGCTTGTTAAATCTATGAGATATTCGATATTGGTTTTTACTTTTTTCAAATCAATGGACATTTGTGGATACAAAGAAATCACCTACAATCAATGTGTATAAAATAATTAAAAAAAGTTACTTGCAACCTTTAAAGATTTACAAATAACCATTTTAGACATTTAATATACACTTTTAATACATAGGCTTTTCATTATAACAAATGTACTGAAATTAAAAAACAAAAAAAGTGTAATTAGTCTAAAATGACTAGGATTACACTTTTATAATTTTGATGATAGACAAAAATCCGGTTGATTAAAGATTTGGACAGTTGCAGTCAAAGTTATAAAAGTGCATAACTAAAACAGCATTCGCCCGTCGCATAGCTGAAGCCATAATGATATTTGATGTCGGTTGATTAAACTGTTGCATTATGACTCCTCCTAAGTAATTTGATTTTTAATTGAAGTTATTTTACCACGAGTTTAAAATATTTGCAAGTGGTTTTTGTAATTTTTTTCATTATTATTTAAAATTCGCCATATTTCTATTAAATATTTAACTCCGCTCTTATTCTATCAGCAAGTCCACGTTGATCAACCTCAAATTGCGCAACTGCTAATTCAACATTTTCGTTATTACGAAGTTCATTCATTAATTGACTCGTACTAGAAATTTTTAATGCCCACAAACTCATAGTTTGCATATATTCATCGTGACTTAAATTTAAAATTTGTGAATGAGATTGTCTAATTTCACTATATAATAATTCTAATTCATCTAAATCGAAGTTACCCTCTACAACGTCTATCCCGAAAACAAGTTCTGAAAATAATGAATGACGATCAAGTAAATCTGAGTGATAACTTAATACATCAATCGAATCATCACGAATTCCAACGAATATTAAAGCAAGATTTACATACTCACGAACTGGACCCATATCAAGTTGATACCATAAAAAAACAAAACCAAAAAAAGTCATTAATGGTAAAAGAATTCCGAATTTACTACTTCCTTTATTTTTTTTCTTTGTTTTCTCATTAATATTATTGCCAAATTTAAGATTTCGGTAATAATCATCTGCTATTGTAGACCCTTGTAAAATCGGATCTTCTTTTTTTGGCGATAAATTTGTATAATAGCCAACTTTCAAATCCTCTTCTTTTTGTAATTCTCGTTCAATGTAGTGTTGATGCCAGTTTTTGTAATATCCCTTCATTCTAAACTTCCCCCATTTATGAAATTCAACATATTACATTCTAAGCAAATAGTTTATCATTTATGATTAAAATTAGTCAACAACTTTCGACAAGAGATAAGGAAAATACTAAAATTAAATAGATTAATTTCTATTAAAGGTGATTTCGGATTATTCGTAAAATTTTAAATATATCAAAATATCCTCTAAATTTATTATGATATCATTATTTCTACAATATTTGTATAATCTTAACAAATTATTTACGAAAAACAGTTGAAAATTTATTAAGAACTGATATAATTATATTATACCACACGAGGGGAGGTAGAACCTAATGTTCTATAAATTATGGCTAGGTTGGAGACCACAAGTTTAATTAATCACTGGATAAATTAAGGGGTGTTCCAATGTTAAGATCAACTTTTTTCTTTGTATTTAGATTAGGATGGCGTCCAAAAAAATAACCTTATTATTAACGGACTATTAATAATACAAAAAAATATATCACCTAAAACAAAATTTTTGATAATTACAAAAAATTGTTATAGGTGATTTTTTATTTTTGTTTTTTCATAATTTTCTCTACTACAATTTCTGGCACAAAGTTTTTAATGTCACCGTTAAAACGTACTATTTCTTTTACTGTCGAAGATGATACAAATAGATTATCACCTGATGCTATTAGAAAAACAGTTTCGATTGAAGGTTGAAGCGATTTGTTAATTTGAGCAAGATTAAATTCATAATCAAAATCAACTCCATTACGAACTCCTCTTAATAAAAACAGAGCACCAATTTTTAAAGCAAAATCAACTGTGAGTGTATCACTTGCCATTATTACTTCGACATTTTCGATGTTGCTCGTTACTTTTTTTACTAATTCATATCTTTCAATTTGAGTAAACATATTTTTTTTATTGATATTCGGACTTATACTAATAATAAGTTTATCAAATAAAAGTGATCCTCGTTTTATAATATCAAGATGCCCATTTGTAATAGGGTCAAATGATCCTGGATAAAGAGCTATTTTCATGATTTGTTCATCCAATCTAAGATTAAGACTTCTATGGTGCCATACGTTCCACGTTTTAATTCAGTATAACCGAATGTTTCAAATTCTACTTCTATTCCAACTGAATACTCACACATTACAACAGCATTATCATTCATAAGATTCAGCCTAGATAGAGATTCAAGCAACTCGGATATAGAAATTTTGCC
>JGI24703J35330_11748679_pt1 | contig 24673 bp, 16 predicted proteins | sample TergutNt197P1_FD_35330 | JGI IMG/M metagenome (IMG submission 35330)
GGCGAGGTCTCGGCAGGCGGCACAACAACTGCCTCCATGCCAAACGGACTCGTTGAGGATGATGAGATTGACGATTTCGAAATCGCACCTGCCGCGCTGGGGCGGCTTACTATAGAGGCTCTTTCGTATACGGAGTTTGGTGTGGATGTTGGGTCGGATTTTTTGGTTAGCTCGGATACGCAGTCATTGTCAGAGGAGCATTTGGCGGCGTTTTTGTCCATGGGGGATGGGAGCGAGTTTACTCTTACACCCCATAGCAGCAATCGTTTTTTGTTGCAGTTTGAAGATGATATGGCGGTTAATTCCATCGTAAATTTTGTTTATCAACCGCCGGGTTTTTCGGCACTTTCTCATGCGTTTCAGACGGCGGATGTTTTTCGAATAACAAATACTTCTCCGGCAGAAAACACTTTTAATGTGCCTAATACCGCCGGCATAGAAATCACCTTTAATCAGTCGTTGCAGGGAGGACTCGCCTCCTTTGAACAGGCTTTTTCTATTGAGCCGGCTGTGGAAGGGCAGTTTTTTCAACGCGAAAATACATATATATTCGCGCCTGTCGCCATGGGCTTTAATCGAACACACACAGTTACCATCCGTGAGGGTTTGGTAGGGGAAAGTGGCGAGGTTTTGGCGACTGACCATGTCTTTTCGTTTGCGACAACTTGGGGGACTGTTGCCTCACCTGCGTTTTCTTTGTCAAACACACATGAAACATTTTTGCCTTGGCAGGATATTTTTGTCGCAATGAGAATAAACCGCGATTTTAGACACCGCGATTTTATACTGCGCTTGTATGAGCTACCCGACTATGACAGTTTTATCAATTTTGAGGGCGTGGACAGCGGTACATTTTTGGAAGAAAACGCTCTGGAGCTTTATAGCACCGGTGAGGATTGGCATAGCTTCCATTATCTATTCCTCGGTCGTACACTGCCCGAGGGATACTATGTAGCACAAATCAGGGGTGATGCAGTCCATCCCGACATTGTCCTGCATAAGTTTATACAGGTGTCACCGATTTCGGTTTATTCACTTTCTGTGGATGGAGAAGCCTTGTTTTGGGTGCATGATGCGAGTACGGGACAGGCGGCACATGGTGCGCGTGTTGCAATCGGCGGTGAGACTGTCGCTACGGCAGGTGCGGACGGCATTGCAATGGCGGCAACAAACAGTGACAGCCGTGCGACCGTGACCATACACTATGGCGATTATTTGCCTTTTGTATATACAAAGCCTACTTTCGGAAGTCGTGAGCTTTTGGCTAATGAACGTTTTCTCTTCTATATGTACACAGACCGCCCGACCTATAGACCCGATGATACGGTGGATGTCTTTGGCGTAATACGTCCGCGTTACGGACAAGCGCGTTCTCAGGATGATGTGTTTACTCTGCGTATCGGCAACATGTTTCAAATGCCGATTATACCGGACAGTTTTGACAGCTTTGCCGTGCGCATCCCTGTTACAGCTATGTTTGGTTATACAAATATCTCTGTATATGTTAACAACGAGAGATTGATGTCGTCATGGGTCAATTTTTTGGATTATTCAAATATTTCCTTCGTGATTTCGGGAGAATTGGATAGACGAGTACACGAACTCGGCGACAATGCCTTGGCAAAAATCCGACTTGCTACTTTTGCAGGGCGGCCTGTAGAAGGCGTAATGTTACGCTCACATGGTAATCCGTATCTTGTGACAAATGAATACGGGATAGCATCGGGAGAAATCCCACTCACCGAAATCAATATTTCGCGTCGCAGCTGGCATCCAAATTGGAGTAGTTTTTGGTATGTGCCGGTAGACGGCGGACAATCGGGGATTAGCCTGCCATATATCATGGTGCCGCGTGATACCATGCTGGAAAGCCGCCTCGATGGCGATACAATGACGATTACGACGAGCAGTATTGATATACAAATGCTGGAAGAGGCGACAAGGGGTGCACAGCCGTGGTCATATATCATATCCGATATTTTCCGTGGTAATGCGGTAGATATTGATTTCGAAATACAGATTACACGCAATGTAACCACACGCACAATACGCAGTCAGCGATACGACCATATAAACCGACGGATGGTGACGACATATAATTTTAATACAACATCAGAACTGTATCGCGTAATAGAGGGTACGACAGAAAATGGGCAAGCCATAGTCACGGGACTGCCTGTGTCCGACGACAGATTTGTTAGTTATCAAATGGTCATCCATTTTAGTGACTCTCGTGGACGTGATGCCATATCTTGGGTCAATCGGTCTTGGGGTGATTTCTATATGCAAGAGTCATCCATAAGACATTTTTTCTTCCCATTTGCATACAACAACCGTTTCCGCGTAGGCCAAACTATGGATGTCACCATATTGGAATCACCGCATGAATGGTGGTGGGAAGGCAGTGAAACAATACCTCTCACTGAGGGTAATATCCTTGCGGTACTCGTGCGTGACGGCATTATTGAGGCGGCGGCAGGTGATGTATCGGGTGTGCAACTTACGTTTTCTGAAGCGGGAGTCAGCAATGCCATACTCTTTGGTGCGTATTTTGATGGACAGCATATATTTCCTGTAACAAACCAAGTTTCTGTCAGGCATGACTATAATGAGCGTAGGATGGCTATTGAGCTTAATTTTTGCCAAGAAGAATATCGCCCCGGCGACGATGTCACCATAGGTATCCGCACGGACAGACCCGCACAAGTCCTCATAAGCGTAGTGGACGAGTCCGCAATACAAAGCCCATGGCATAGGGCAAATTTTTTGTCGCGTTTGTACAGCAGTTCTATGGTTTGGTCGTGGATGCTCAACTTTCATCAGTTTGCCTCACATATACAGCATGACTTTGGTGGGGGCTTTGGTGGCGGTGCAGAGGGCGGCGGTGGCGAAAACGGCGGTGACAGCCTAAGATTTAGAGATTTTTTTGTAGATAATCCTGTTTTCGAAAAAGTGATTACTACCGACGCAGATACGACACTCACGTTTACCCTTCCCGACCAAATCACCTCGTGGCGTGTAACTGCACTCGGGATTACAGAATGCGGTTTTGTGGGCGAAAGTGTAGTGAATATAATTTCTTCGTTGGATTTTTATGTAGAAATTTTGTACACAAACGAATATATCGTAGGTGACGACATAGCTGCTCTGGTCAGGTCGTTTGGCCAAGATATGGGAGAAGTTAATTTTACTTTCAGCATATTGAGCGGTGACTCTGTGATTTTTACAGATTCACAGACTGTCCAACACCAGGCTGTATTTAATGCGGGCAAGCTCCCCGCAGGTGAATATAGAATGCAAGTAACAGCAACCGCAGGTGACTACAGCGATGCACTGGAAAGACCCTTCACTGTAGCAGAATACGCCCTAATCATACAAAATAACATCTCCGGCGAAATTTCCGAAGAAAGTACACTCGACCCGACGATGTTTAATATGCGTTCCTTCCCTGTGCGTCTCACACTCACAAATGCAAATATAAGGCCACTCACACGGATTCTTAACGATGCGGTGGGTCGCCGCTCTTCTCGTACAGACCATATAGCCGCCGCCGCTTTCCGTGACTATTTCTTCATGGGGGAGATGGACTCCCATGCCGTCCGCACCCTCGTCCACGGCAGTCACAGCGGCATCCCGGAACTAACATACGAAACCCCCGACCTTGTACACACTGCGCGTTTTGCCGCTTCTTTCCCGGAATTTGTTGACCCGATACTTGTCAGAGAGTTTGCTCTGTCACAGCTCGATGCAAACGGATACGGCGTTATGCGTACACATCTTTCTGTCGCGCTGTTTGCGCTCGCGGCTGTCGGTGAGCCTGTGTTGTTGCAAGTCCATCAAGAAATCGAACAGCTCACCGCATTCGACAGTATCAATGTGCTGTATCTTGCCGCCGCTTTGGTAGCCATGGGTGACGATACCGCCGCCGCAGAGCTGTTTTCGCAATATATCGAGACGCAACACTCAGGCCAAAGAATGCGAGAACTCACAGCGGCACTCGCATTCTATATAAACACAACCCTAAACCCACAAGCCGCGTGGGAATATGCAAGGCATAATTCTCAAAATCGCTATGTAAGCGATGTTCCCGAGCGGATTAACTTTGTGCGGCGTGCTGTTTCTTTGGGCGACACTGTTTCAGAATTTGAATACACTTTGCATGGTGAGACCCACCACAGGGTTTTGAACAATTTTGAGCGTTTGCATCTCCATCTTTCTCATGAGCAGTTCCAAGACCTAAACATCACACATATCAGCGGCGAAACGTCATTCCATCTATCCTTCCAATCATATAATTCTGACAACTGGAATCCCGACAACAACAGAATCCGCATAAATCGCACAATCACACCTGCCGACAACGGTCTCTATCGTGTCACCCTAAACATCACATTGCCGCCTGATGCTCGCGGTAGTTTTACCATCTACGACCGATTGCCGTCTAATATGCGCTTTGTGCCATCTCGCCATTTCCTTAGGACGCGTCCGTGGTACTCCGTCTCCCATATGGGGCGGCAACTCGTACAGCTAAACATCCATGCGGGGCATCATACAGTCACCCCCTTGGCTCGCACCATATATTACTACGCCATCACACTCTACGATGCTGATATGGCAGACGGTACGACATATATAACAAATCAGCATATATGGGGAAGTACAAGGTGAAGAAATATTTTGCCGTTGTGGGGATATTTATTGCTTTTGTTTTAGTGATTAAGGCATTAGGGACTCCCGAGGATGTGGTGCAGGCTCCTGTTAGGGATGAGGTCAGGGAAGAAGTTAGTGGAGAGACCGGGGACGAGGTTATGCATGGGATTTTGCATATGCCTCATGATGTATTTCTTTTTTCGACGATGTTTCCTCGTGAGTATAATGTAAGTGGTCATATATATGCGGGGGTTGTACCTCATCACATCACAGCGGCTACGATGATAAGCGGTTTTTTTTATGCCGCGTCGGCGTTTGAGTATGACCTTGTTGTGATTGTCGCGCCCAACCATGAAGGGGGTTTCGCGCCTGTTATTTTGTCATACAGGGATTGGGATATAGGGGAAGGGGTTTTTTCGCATAGCGGATTTGTTGCGGATATGATGGACGCAGGGATAAACGCGGCGGTCAGTCATTCACATATGGAGTCCGACCATTCTGTTGGGATTTTTATACCATACATATATTATTATTTGCCGGGTGTGGCAGTCGCACCTATGTTGCTTAACCGCTCGCTTAGTTTTGATGACACCCTTATGCTTTATTACCGACTGGAGGAGTGGATTGCGGAGTCGGGACTAAATGTATTGCTGGTTGCGTCGGTGGATTTTTCGCATTTTCTTACGCCGTCGCAGGCCGCCGAGCGTGACAGAGTCACTATGGCGGCGATACTTGCACATGAGCTGGAAAAAATCCATACTTTGAGTGACTATTATCTCGACTCGCCCGCGGCTATGATTATTTTTTTAAAGTATTTGCGGACAAGGGGACTGGATGTTAATCTTGCAGACCATACATGTGCCGCAGAATTTTTGGGGCAGGGGCTGGAAGAGACAACGTCGTACAAAATCATCATAGGTGCGCGGGAGGGGATGACTCGACTGACATTTGTCGGTGACATAATGTTGCATGAGGCACAGTTGCAGGGTTGTTTTGACCATGCATTCGCGCTTGTCGCACCGATTTTGCATGATGCAGATTTGGCAATAGGTAATCTGGAGACTACATTCAGTGGTTTTTTTAGTTGTTTTCCCTTGTTTTCGGCACCTGATGAGTTTGGACACGCGCTTAGGCGTGCGGGATTTGATTTGCTTTCTACCGCAAACAATCATGCATTGGACCACGGTGTGGACGGCCTGCTGCGAACACTGGATTTTCTCGATGAGTTGGGTATTGATTCATTTGGTACATATCGCAACCGGGACGAGCGTGATAGTGTGCTAATCCGCGAAATCAACGGCATCCACTTTGCATTCCTTGCCTATACATTTTGTACGGGTGCAAACAATCCGCCCCTCGGTCGTGAGTATCTCATCAACCTTATGGGTACAGGGATGCTCGATGACATAAAAAAAGCCCGCTCTATGGCGGACATAGTGATTGTCACCCCTCATATGGGCAATGAGTATGAGCTTTTTGTGCGGCAGGAGTTCCGGGACGTGGCGATGCTTATGTTGCAAGCAGGGGCGGATGTAGTCGTGGCAAATCATCCTCATGTAGTACAACCCATGGGTTTTGCACAAGTAGAAAATCCCGATGGAACAACCCGCAAAGGCTTTGTCGCATATTGCCTGGGCAATTTTATTTCTTCCCAGCGAGAAATCCCTACAGAAACAGGCGTAATTTTAAATCTCTATTTTACAAAAAATGGGTTGCAAGACTCATCACTTATACCGACATGGGTAAAATTTGTAAACGCCTCGGGTGAGCCATACATCCAAATTTTGCCCCTGCCCACCGAAAGTCAAAACCTACGCCACCAAGACCAAATCCGAGTCCGTGAGGCTTATAGCGAGGTCGCCTACATAAGGGGTGCAAAAAGATGAAGCACCGCATCTAACAAATCTGTGCCGAGCCTCCATTTTGTATCGCGGAGTGTGATTTCGCGGCCTTCTTTTGCCGCGAGTAGAGCATCGTCACGTATATCCTTGATGATGCTCGTTTTATGCATAAGCACAGCGCATTCAAAATGCAGATACAGGCTGCGGTAGTCGAAGTTAATCGTACCTACTACTGCTGTCTCGTCATCGCTTACGATGCCCTTTGCGTGCAAAAACCCGGGAGAATACTCATATATTTTCACACCCGCCTCCAGCATGTAGCGGTAGTATGAGCGTGTGAGACGATGCACTAATTTTTTATCAGGAATCCCGGGCGTGATAATCCTCACATCTACGCCACGTTTTGCCGTCAGTTGTAATGCAGAAACCAGCTTTTCGCTGATGATTAGATAAGGCGTAAAGATATATGCATATTTTGTTGCTTGTGTGAGGATGTCTACATATACGTTTTCGCCGAGATGCTCGTTATCGAGTGGGGTATCGCCATAGGGTATGACAAAACCGTCGTCGGATATAAATTTTTCTTCGTTTTTATAGCTTTGGTAGTCGCGTATGCGCTCATCTTTTTTGCAAAATGTATCCCACATCTCTATGAACATAAGCGAAAAGCTCCACACTGCATCCCCACGCAGTCTTACACCCGTGTCCTTCCATACGCCGAAGCGTTTTTCTACATTAATATATTCGTCGGCGATGTTCATACCTCCCGTAAACGCCGCCTTGCCGTCTATTACAACGATTTTTCGATGGTCGCGGTTGTTCATAAACAAAAGAAGAAACGGCACCATGGGGTTAAACCGCAACACGCGGATTTTTTTTGCACGCAAAACCTTTATATATTTTCGTGTAAAGAGTTTATGTGAGCCGAGATGGTCTACGATGAGACGTATCTCTACACCTTCGTCGGCCTTTTTTTCCAATGCGGATAGTAATGTATCCCACATCTCGCCCGATTTTATGATGAAAAATTCTATAAAAATAAATTTTTTTGCATGGTTTATTTCATATAACATGTCATCAAACATCAACTCGCCCATGGGATAGTATTTTGTCTCGGTGTTGATATATGCGTGATAGCTTGATGATTTTCGGATATATTGCATGAGACTGTACATACGCCCGCATTGCACTTGGTTTACAAATGGAAGATTGCCGTCATCATCGAGCAGTTTTGCGATGATGGCATGTTCTCGCACATGGGCGGCGATTTTGCGGACGGGGTGCTTGTTACCGAAAAACATATAAAAAACGCCACCCACAGGTGGGAATGCCAAAATCACAATGAGCCATGTTATTTTGTAGACAGAGGCCTGGTCTTTTTTAAGCACAAAAGAAAATACAAGCACGCTAAAAGCTACGCCGATGTAGTACAGCACAACAAATGTGCGCACCACCCATCCTGCAAAAACAGCGAGTGCCAAGAGCTGTAAAAACAGGAGCAGGAGCGTAAAATTCATGCGTGTAAAGATTTTCATTTTATTTTCTCCAGCAAATCTCTGATTTCTCGAATACGAGCTGCGCCGCCGTCATCGGGTGGTTTTTCGTCCTTGAAGGCGCGGATGGTGATATATGGCTCCTGCGTCATCGTAAATAACAGCCTTGCAGGATTTTGGGAAATCACATGCATGAGTTTTTCGGGGTCGAGGGGTGCCTTGTTGCTGAATGTGACGATTACATTTAAGCCTTTTTGCGCGATGGAAGTCACACCGATGGTGGTCGCTTCGGCCTTCATGGCGGCTACATCGAGCAGATTAACTACAGGCGGTGGGATTGTGCCGTAGCGGTCCTCGATTTCTTCTTGTACATCATAGTAATCCTGTTGTGAAGAAATAAGTGAGATTTTTTTATAAATCTCCAGTTTTTGTTGTTCGTCAGGGATAAGGCGCGGCGGGATATATGCGTCTACACTTATGTCTATATTGATTTCCACAGTCTCTTTTGGGGCTTCGCCTCGCAGACCGCCTACGGCTTCGGCCAGCAATTTGCAGTACATATCATATCCTACGGAGTCCATATGGCCATGTTGTTGTTGTCCCAGCAAGTTGCCCGCGCCTCGGATTTCTAAGTCGCGCATGGCGATTTTAAAACCTGCACCAAACTCCGTAAACTCGCGTATGGTTTGCAGACGTTTTTCTGCTTCTTCTTTCAAAACCTTGTCGCGGCGATACATGAGATATGCATATGCAAGCCGACTACTGCGTCCCACACGCCCGCGCAACTGGTAAAGCTGGCTAAGACCATAAAAATCGGCGTTCTGTATGATTATTGTATTTACATTGGGAATATCGAGTCCTGTTTCTATGATGGTTGTGCATACCAATACATCCAACTCGCCGTCCACAAAATCGCGCATGATGTTCTCCAGCTCTGTCTCGGACATTTGGCCATGCGCATATGCGACTTTTGCATCGGGAACAAGCGTGGATACTCTGGCGGCTTCTTCTGAGATATTGCGTACACGGTTATGCAGATAGTATACCTGCCCGCCGCGCCCAAGCTCGCGGTTAATCGCATCACGCACAAACTCTGCATTATGCTCCATCACATAGGTCTGGACCGGGCGGCGTTCTTCCGGCGGTTCGTCGAGAAGGCTCATGTCGCGTATACCCGTGAGCGAAAAATGCAATGTCCGCGGTATCGGAGTGGCAGTGAGTGTAAGCACATCCACATTGGCACGTAATGCCTTTAGTTTTTCTTTGTGACCTACACCAAAGCGTTGCTCTTCATCTACGATGATTAGCCCCAGGTCTTTAAATTTTACATCCTTAGAAAGCAAACGATGTGTGCCGATTACAATATCCGCCGCACCCTTTGCCATATTTTTCAGTGTCTCGGTTTGCTCCTTTTTTGTCTGGAAGCGCGAAAGCCGCTCAACGGATACGGGATAACTCTTCATGCGTGACATAAATGTGCTGTAATGTTGCTGTGCCAAAATCGTAGTGGGTACAAGATACGCTACCTGCTTGCCATCCTGTACTGCTTTGAATGCGGCGCGGATTGCGATTTCGGTTTTACCGTAGCCTACATCGCCGCATATCAGTCTATCCATCACACGGGTGGACTCCATGTCACGCTTTACATCTTCTATGGCGGCCACTTGGTCATCCGTCTCTGTGTATGGGAAAGCTCCCTCAAACTCCGTCTGCCAAACCGTGTCTTTTGCGTATTCGTGAGCCTTTGCGGCCTTGCGCTCTGCATATAACTTGATTAAATCCTCGGCAAGGATTTCTACGGCCGCACGCGCACGCGATTTTGCTTTTGCCCAGTCGGCACCACCGAGTTTGCTTAGTCTTGCTTCTTCTCTCCCGCCGATATACTTTTGGATTAAATCCATCTGTGATGTGAGTACATACAGATGCCCACCGTCGCTGTATTCCAGCTTCAGATAGTCGCGGCTGAGTCCCTCGCTTGTCATCTGCTCTATTCCCTTAAATATACCGATGCCGTGATTATCATGTACGATGTAATCACCTATCCGCAGGTCGGTGAAGGAATTTATTTTTTCGGCATTTTTTTGTTTGCGGCGTTTCCTGCGTTGCGCCTTGTCCTGTGTAAAAAGCTCCTTGTCGGTTATGACGGCGAGCTTAATGTCGGGGTATTCAAAGCCCGCGGACAGGGTGCCGCGTGTGACGGTGATTATGTTTTGTTTCAAATCCCTGTCGCGCAAGCTCTCTGCAAAAACCGCAACCATGTCCATATCATTCAGTGCCTGTGTCAACTGCTCTCCCTGCCGCCGCGACCCTGCCAAAAGCGCGGTGGAGTAGCCCCTGTTGAGCCAGTTCATCAAATCCAGTTTTAGCTCATTGGGTTTGTGGCGCAGTGGCATACATGTTCGTACATTGATTGGGATTTCTATAGCTTCGGGGAAATCGCCCGGCTTGCCCGATAGTGACGAAAATAAAACGCGAGAAAATCTGCGTGTTTTTTGCAAAATATCTTGCCATGGCAACATCACCTTGGCCTGCAAGGGTAGAAGCCGACCCGCCAAAAGTCTATGGCCGATACTTTCTTCATATTCTGCCCATACGGTATTCATATGTGCAGAGATTTGATTTGGCTCATCAAAAAAAATAAGTGCGTTATCGGGGAGATAGTCCAGCAGATTGCATTCTTCTTCGTAAAAAAACGGAAGAAATGCATCTGCATCAGCCCCGAGTTCTGCACTCCAGTTGTCCAAGGTATACCCGACAGAGTCCGCCAGTGTCTTTGCTTCTTTTTTATGTCCGCTGTTTTGCAATGCAGTTTTTTGTGTCTCTGTCGCGGCATGTATTTTGTCCATGGCCTTTTGCAAACGCGCCGCACCAAAGACGAGTTCCCGCACAGGGTAGATTTCAAATCCGTCGGCATTTTCTACCGACCTCTGTGAGTGGGAATCAATCACCCGTACAGAGTCCACATCATCACCAAAAAACTCCACACGCAGAGCCTGTGAGTCAGACAGATTTTCTGTCCCATATCTCCCTACAGCAGGGAAAATATCTAAAATCCCGCCACGCAGGGCAAACTGCCCCGGGGCTTCTGTCAAGCCGCTACGCTCATAGCCCATCTGTATGAGCTTGCGCATTATTGTTTCCGGCTCGGCTACGTCGCCCACATTCAAGTTTAGCTTGTATCGCCTAAAAGTCTCCGGTGGCACCATTCTGTCGAGCAGAGCCTCTGCGGAGAGTATGACGACAGGTGGGTTTTCGTTTACAAACTCGCTGCGCAAAGTATCCAGTACACGCAGTCGTTGCCTCGTTATGTCGGGGCTTTTTACATCCGCGGCATAAAAAATAAGGTCGCGGCTGGGATATGCATGGCACGCACCACGCATAAAATAATACATATCCTCGTATATTTCCTTAGCCTTTAGCTCCGAGGGTGCTATGATGAGTGCGGGTCGGGAGCTGTCTTGCAAAATCGCCGCCGCCATATGCCATTTTTGTGCCGAAATTGCACCATTCAACCAGCCTGTAGCGGCCGATTTAGATGTTTTGGTCAAAAGCGCGCAAACCCGCTCGTAGCAAGGGCTGACTGGCATTTTGTTTAGCAGTGCATGTCCGCTCATTCGGGCTTCTCCTTAGGCACTTTTTTGTTGTACATATTCATAGCTGACTGTACCCCTTCTTTTAATACCATCTCCACTGCGTCACCCGCCTGTGTTATTCCCTTGACCATATCCTCAAACTCTTCTTTTAGAAAGCGACTCAACACATAGTCACTAAGCTTCCATGATGGCGGCTTTTCGCCGACACCAATCCTCACGCGGGTTATTTCTTCTGTACCCAGTTGCGAAATTGTGTTTAGCATACCCTTTTGTCCGTTAGCTCCGCCTCTTTCGCGCACCCTAACAGCCCCCACCGGTAACGAAACATCGTCATACACCACGATGATATCCGAAGGGGGTAGCTTATAATAGTTTGCGATTGCCCGGATTGCTTCGCCGCTTAGGTTCATATACGTCATAGGTTTTACAAGCATTGTTTTTTTGCCGCCGATTCTTCCCTCGCCGATTTCTGCGCGGAAAGCATTATCCTTTTTCATCCGGACATTATAATCGAAGCATAGCTTGTCCACCATTTCGAAGCCAACATTATGACGTGTGCCTTTGTACTCTGCACCGGGATTGCCTAATCCTACAATTAATACCATGATTAATAGGAAGAATAGCTTATGGCTTTGTGAAAGTCAACAAAATCAAGCGGCATTTTGCTCCATAAAAAATTCTTTTGTAAAATAAATGTAAAAGGATTGTAATTTTATTGTAAGTATTGTAGAATGCCACAAGGGCATTCGCCCTAATATCAAAAAACCCAGAAAACAGGAGGTAAAGTAATGAAAAAATGGTTAGTACTTACACTTGCAATCGTTGCTGTACTTGCTTTTGCAGCTTGCGGCAATGACGATGGCGGCACAGCCGGCGGTGGCGGCGGAGCAGCAGAAGGTGGCGGTGGCGCAGCCGGAGGCGGCGGTGGAGCCGCAGCAGCCGGACGCACAACAATCAATCTATGGTCTTTCACAGACGAAGTACCACGCATGGTTGAACGTTACAAAGAAATGAACCCCGATTTTGCAGAGAGATTTAACGTAGTGCCAAACATCGTTGCTACAGACGACGGTGCATATCAGTTGGCACTTGACATGGCACTCGTAGGTGGCGGCGCAGACATGCCTGACATCTTCACAGCTGAGTCCGCATTTGTTATCAGATACACACAAGGTGATATGTCACAGTTTGCTGCGACATATTCAGATGTAGGTATCGCAAACCTAAGCGGCAGAATCGCCGACGCACGTATCGCACCCTATATCGTAGATATGGGAACACGTAACGGTGATGTTGTTGGTCTTGCATTCCAACACACAGGCTCAGGCGTAATCTACCGTCGTAGCCTTGCACAAGAAGTATGGGGTACAGATGACCCTGTTTATGTAGGCTCACGTATCGGACCCGGTTGGGACAGATTCTTTGATGCGGCTCGTGATATGTATGCAAGCGGCTTTGCGATGGTATCCGGCGCAGGTGACGTATGGCAAGCAGTACGTAACACAGGCGGTCCTTGGATTGTAGATGGTTCACTTAACATCCACCCCGACCGTATGGCTCACTTTGATTTTGCACGTATCCTTTATCAAGAAAATCTCATGAATGATGCAGGCGCATGGAGCAGTGCATGGTTTGCAGATATGGGTGGCGTAGGTGAGCGTCCCGTATTCGGATTCCTCGGCCCCGCATGGTTGATTAACCACGTAATGGCAGGTAACGCCGGCGACACATACGGCGACTGGGGTGTAGCTGTTCCTCCCGTTGGTTTCTCATGGGGCGGCACATGGGTTATCCCATCCACAAACGCAACACGTAACGCAGATGTAAGCGAAGGTGTGCGCCGTATTCTTGAGTGGATTACACTCGACACAAGCATGGACGGACTGCAACAGCACTGGGCTAACGGAACACTCTTCCCGGGCTCTGTATTAAAAGACGCTGTAGCCTCCGGTGTTGTAATGGACCGCTCTGACGGAACACTCCCATTCCTCGGTGGCATGGATATGTTTGACACATTTATCCCCGCAGGTGAGTTTGCAGACGGTACACTCTTTACACAGCATGACGAGTTTATCAACGCTCGCTTCGAAGAAAACGCAATGAACTACGCACGCGGCGACATGACACGCGAAGAAGCATTGGCTAACTTCCGCACACTCGTATCAGAAACACTCGGCATTAACTAAATAAATTAAGCAAGAGTAATTTAAGGGGAACTTTTTCGGAAGCTCCCCTTTTGTTACACTTGCAAATTTTTGGGGGTGGCCCGTTATGAAAGAAAAAAAACTTACAAAAAGAGTGAGCTATGCAAAATACGGCTACATATTTTCCGCGCCGTTTGTGATAGCTTTTTTAGTTTTTCAGCTATATCCGTTGATTTTTACTACTTCCATAGGTTTCACAAACATGCAGGGTATGATTATGCTCGGCGCAGGACTGGGCGACGCGACGTTTACATGGAATAATGACCAGAGTGTGTTCTACTGGTTTTCTGATGTGTTTAATTCTGACCTCTTCCGTCGTGCCTTCCAAAACACAATCCTCATTTGGTTTTTAAACTTTATCCCGCAGATGGTGCTTGCACTCGCTCTAGCGGCTCTGTTCACAAACAGTATGCTAAAGCTAAAGTTTGTGGGCTTTTTCAAAATCATGTTTTACATGCCAAATATCATCACCGCAGGCAGTATAGCCATGCTCTTTAGTACATTGTTCGGTCATCCCATCGGCCCCGTCAATGATTTCTTGCAGATGACGGGACTGCGCGAAGGCCCCACAAATATCCTCAACAACGTATTCTGGGCAAACCCGCTGGGCTTTAGCCTAAGCCTGTACAACTCGCAGGTCATCATTGCCTTTATCCAATTTTGGATGTGGTATGGTGTCACCATGATTATCCTCATCGCAGGTATTATGGGGATTAGCCCCACTCTTTTTGAGGCCGCCGCCATAGACGGTGCGAGCCATATCAAGACATTCATACATGTGACACTGCCGTCACTGCGCACTATTTTGCTCTTTACACTGGTCACGAGTTTTGTCGGCGGTATGCAGATGTTTGATATTCCGCGGCTCTTCCAAGACGGCGAACCGCGTAATGCCACCCTCACCACCTCGCTCTTTATATTCCAACAGGGCTTTAGTACGGCTCATCGCTTTAACCGAGCCGCCGCCGCCAGTATGCTTATGTTTATCTTCATCTGCATCATATCAATCACGCTCTTTTATGTGATGCGTGACAAGGATGCGGCAAAAGACAAACGAGAAAGGCGTGCAAGGCGCAGGGCAAAAAGAGAACTTGAAGCGGCAAGGAGGGCTATACAATGAATAAACCCGGAATAGGAGTACGTATCTCCAAGACATTTATTTATGTAATGTGTATGATACTTGCCATATTGAGTATATTGCCCTTCCTGATTATGTTTGTGAATGCTACACGCAGTACCCCCCAAATCCAACAAAATTCGCTATCATTTATTCCCGGTCGCCACACAGAGCGCAACTATCGCCACATGATGGGGCATGTACCCATCTACGCTCGTGATGCAAACAATGCCATATTGCTCGACTCAAACAACGAGCAAATCATTGACTCTTGGGAAATCCGCAGTGGCGGTCGCCTGTTTAACCCATTCTTAGGTTTCCGCAACTCCATGATAGTATCACTCGGAGTTGTTGTACTCGCCATCTATTTCTCTACTCTTACCGCATATGCAAACGTCGCATTCGAGTGGAAATTTAAGGGACTGCTTTTTGCATTCATTATGTTTGTCCTTATGATTCCTACACAGCTTAACATCATCGGTTTCTTCCAACTCGTACATCGAGTTAATCTCTCAAACAGTTTTATCCCGCTGATTCTACCCGCCATAGCCTCGCCGGGCATAGTATTCTTTATGCGACAATACATGCTCGCTTCACTCTCCATAGAATTAGTAGAAGCCGCTCGCATAGACGGCGCGAAAGAATTTTATACTTTTAATAGAATCATCCTGCCACTGATGAAGCCTGCTCTGGCCACCCAAGCTATCTTTGTCTTTGTGGGCAGTTGGAACTCCCTGTTTCTACCCATGATACTCCTGCGCGGTGACAGGCAAACCATGCCGGTTATGATACAGCATCTGCAAGGCGATATTTATCAAACCGTACTGGGTGCGCAATACATGGGACTTGCACTCACCATACTGCCTCTGTTTATTGTGTATTTCATGCTTTCGAAATACATCATAGCAGGTGTAGCACTCGGAGGAATGAAGGAGTAAAAAAGTGAAAAAATATTTATTGATTGCTGTATCCTTGCTTATGGTCATCGGTTTTGTGCCGACCTTGGCATTGGCAGACAACAGCATCGACGAGGCAAACAGGGGGATTGTTTGGTCTCCGATTGAAACAGCATCACAGGCTAATGCGGCATGGGGCGGCGGTTTTACCCATGCCGACGATGCCTTTATTGAGTTTGATGTGACAGTGGAGGGGTTACATACATTGACCCTTCCGCCATGGCCACGTACCGACGATTTGTGGTACCAAGGCTCTGCTGTTATGTTTTTGAGTCCCCAAAATCCGACTTCACAGGCATTGCCTGTGACAATCAGTTACATCGCCGTCAATGGCGAAACAAGAATCTCTAACCGCGCATTTACAGCGGGCGGCGGATTTTGGAATGAGACTGCGGGTACGTTTTTTGGCAATATAGAGCTTGGCGGCGGAGCCAGTGTCGCAAATGTACCCGGCTTCGAAATACAGCGTTTTACCATCCCCGATGTAGTCAATGTGACAGAGATTATTCCTTGGCTGATTGCAGGGACAAGCGAGCTGATGGGCAGTATGACGCAGGGCGACATAGTCACGGTCACGATTTGGGTGGGCGACCCGCCGGAACTCGAAGGCGTAGAGCCGACCTTCGACCCCGACGAATGGGTGCGTCCGACGCGACCCGCCGACCCACAGCTTTCGGATTTTCCGGAAGGCACACGTTTTATTGCACTCACCTTTGATGACGGCCCCAATGTCGGCTTTACGCCGCAGGTGTTGGATGCATTGTACAGATATGGTGCAGTGGCGACATTCTATGTAAATCCGATTCACTTTAGTCCTTCTACACGCCCTATAGTATATAGGATGATAAGCGAAGGCCATGATGTGGACAATCACGGATGGGACCATACGAGCTTTGGTGCCGACATCTTAGGTTCGGGTTTTACCTATACCACAGTAGAAGAAGGGATGGCGGACATCTCCAGAGCCTCACAGGCGATTTTTGATGTGACAGGTATTTGGCCGTTTTCATTCCGTTCGCCTTTCTTTGAATGGGGCGGTGCCAATAATATACTGCTCGGCATGGACAGATATTTTAATATGCCCTTTGTCGGCACAGGGATGGACACTAACGACTGGCAAGATAACCGCACCCCACAGGATATAGCCGACACCGTGCTAAACAATGCAAATCCTGCGGGCGGGATTGTACTTTTGCATGATACTACACAGCGTGCAGTTGATTCTATTTCTCTGATTATTCCCGAGATGCAATCACGCGGATATGAGTTTGTTACCGTCAGACAGCTTATGATGCTGACAGGGTCTATGCCGGAGCTTTTTGGCGACAGCATGAGGACAGGCGGAAACATCAATGCATGGGTTCCCGTGCGTCGCGCAGAGCCTGTTGCGTTTTGGCCTGATTACCCTTACTGGTGGGAGCAAGACTGGTGGACAAGTGAGATACCCCCATGGGTGAGTGGCATAGCGGGTGCGGGGATTTTACCTGCACCATACGAACCCGCTGCAGAAATACCCCCCACCTTAACCCATCTGCGTTTAGTACTCGGCAGTGCAGAGTATAGCTTGGACGGCATAGCGGGCGAGCTTGACACAGCCGCCATAAGCATAGACGGCAGGACAATGGTACCCTCCGGCTTTATCACCGACATACTCGGCATAGAGGTTGAAGGAAATACAGCCCCCCTAAGGCATCACTTCGAGGCCATGGGTGCGGAAGTAATATTTTATGCACCAACAAACGCGATATATGTAAGTTTTGTCGCACCCGACACGACACTGCCACCTCCACCGCAAGGCTCTCCCTACGGAATGGTTTTGCGTCACACATATGGTGCCGACTGGGGGTCTCTGCGTATATCGCCGGGCTTTACCGATGATTTTTACACAGTGACATTCGATATTAAGCATAGCAGAGTCAACGCGCCCTTTATTTCTGTACAGCCTAATCTGCAACAACCCGATGGCGGCTGGGGTTTTACCGACGAAGCAGGAGAATCCATCGGCACATTTTTTGCACCCGCCAACAGATGGAATCATCTCTCATTCACATTCAATGGCAGCCAGTCCAACGGCGACCTCACTTTTGCTACAGACTGGCCGCGTGTGGTGGGCTCTTCGTTTTATATAGACAATATCGTAATCACAAACTCCGCGGGAGTCATTGTCTACGAAAACGACTTTGAGGATGGTATCGGTGATGCAGATTCTGCCGCTTATGCAAACGGCGTGGTAGAGTTGGTACCTGTGCCAAACCCCACTGTTTCTTGAACGATATAAGCGGGTCTGTTTTTTAGCTCTTCATAAATCCTGCCAATATACTCACCCATGAGACCCAAAATCATCATGGTAATACCCTGTGTGAACAAAATCACACCCATGGTAGAGGCCCATCCATCCACGGTGGTATCGGTAAATGTGCTCTGAAAAAGAATCACCGCAATATAAATAAAGCTCGCAATAGAAATCAAAAATCCGAGAGTGGTCGCCGCCTTCAAAGGCTTGTAAGAAAAAGCCGTCACAGCATCCATCGCAAAAGCGACCATTTTTCGGAGCGGGTACTTTGTTTGCCCTGCAAAACGCTCGTTTCGCACATACATAATAGCAGTCTGTTTAAAGCCCACCCAGCTCACAAGCCCGCGGATATATCTGCTTTTTTCGGGCAGTTTTTTTACCGCTTCATTTACTTTTTTGTCTATCAGCCTAAACTCGCCTGTATCTACAGGCATTTCTACATCCGTCATTCTTCTTATAAAGCGGTAAAAAATCTTGGCACTGGCTTTTTTGAACAATGTCTCGCCCTCGCGTTTTTTCCTTTGGCCATATACTACATGATAGCCCTCTCGCCATTTTTGTGCCATTTGCGGAAAAATCTCGGGCGGGTCTTGCAAATCTGCATCTATTATAAAAATTGCGTCGCCACTCGCATATTCCATGCCCGCCGATATAGCCGCCATATGCCCAAAATTGCGCGAAAAGCTAATGAGCCTTATGCTTTTGTCAGAGTTGCAAAAACCGGCGATGATTTCTGCACTCCTGTCGCGGCTTCCATCATTGATAAAAATTATTTCATATGGCTCGGCCATACTTTGCATAACCGCCGTCAGCCGCTTGTATGTCTCCACGACTACTTCTTCTTCATTAAACACAGGTACTACCACAGAATACATAAGCTCACCTATTGCACCTTATCTTTTATATTTTTTAACCATTCCAGATGGAATTTTATCTCATCTATGCCGTATCGCAAAGTCAAAATTGCAAATTTTGATATATCTTCAAACAGTGAAAACACATCTTCTTTTTCTGTGACTTTCAAAACCTCGTCAAAATATTCTTTATTTTGTGCGACATGGTTTTTTCTAAATTCCTTTATATCAACGCTTTTTTCTTGCTCTTCGACTACTGCTTCTATAGCAAGCATATACTCCAGCTCGCTTTCGATTTCTTTTATCTGTGCATCGACCATTTCCAGTCTTTTTTCGGGCGACAAAAAGCCGAGCAAAAGGATTTTGCCCGTCTCCATGTTTTTTGCTTTGGTTAGTCTTGGTGGTGAGCTTATCCAAGACATAAACTGCTTTCTGCCGTCATTTGTAATTTCGAATATCTTTTTTTTGCCTTCTTCTGTAAAAATTACAAAACCTTTGGCGTGCAAAATTTTTAATGCCCTCTGGATATTACCCAAACTGGAGCTGCATATGCCTTCATAGTTGTTTTTGATTAGCTGATGGATTTGATATGCAGTGATTTTATTTACCATCAACAGTCCCAATATAAAATCTTCCACTTAGATAGTCAGCCTCTTTCTGTACGCAAGGATTGTGACAACAAACATCACTACAAGTATACCACCCCACCAGAGGATTGCGAGCAGCAAATTATTATCCGTGATTTCATGGTTGTTCATCAAAGCACGCAGGCTGTTTACGAATGGTGCCATCGGCTGATTTTCTGCAAAATAGCGCAAAAACCTTGGCATGTTTTCTGTCGGTGCCATGCCGGGTGACAAAAATACCAATATAGCCATCAAAGCCAAAATCCCGCTGACACTGCTTGCATCGGGCATGACAACACCAAGCCAAACCGAAAACCATGTAATCGCAAAGATAAACAGCACAACAAGCCCCAAAATCACAAGCCAATCACCAAAACCTGCTGTGGGTCTAAACCCTGCAAGCAATGCAACACCGATAGTGACGGTGGTGGTAAGAATCGTCTTTATAAATGCGGCGATGACATGCCCTGTAAGAAAAGCGGCAGAAGAAATATCCATACTGCGAAATCTAAGAAAAATCCCCTTTGTCATATCCTCGTTTACCCCAATACCTGTAGACGAAGAACTCTGTACAAGCACATTTACCAAAATCCCCGGTACTATAAAGTTGGCATAATTATAAGCTCCGACATCCATAGACCCACCAAACACATTGATAAATACAAGCATCAAAATTGCGGGTATGGCGACACTCATCGCCACCGCTTCCGGCATACGCAGGGTATTAATCCAGCTACGCCAAAACATTGTTTTTATGTCATTAAACATCACCATTGCCTCCTTTTTCATGTCCTATAGTTGCAAAGAATACGTCTTCGAGCGAAGGGCGTTCTTGCTCTACGTTTAGGGCTTTTAGCCCTGCATTTTTTAGCTTTTCGATGATGCCCGGGTCATCATCGAATGTTATTTTCATTTTCCCGCTGGGGAACATGCTTTTCAGCTCCTCGGCTGTACCTTCTGCTGCGATTTTGCCCTCATGCAAAATCGCAATGTAGTTGGCAAGAGCTTCTGCTTCTTCTAAATATTGTGTTGTCAAAAATATTGTCTTGCCTGATGACTGCATTTCTTTTACCAGTTCCCACATCGCAAGCCTGTTTTGCGGGTCAAGCCCTGTGGTTGGCTCATCCAAAAAAATCACATCAGGGTCGCCTATTAGGCTCATTGCGATGTCCAGACGGCGTTTCATGCCGCCGGAATATGTGGAGGATAATTTGTCTCCGGCTTCTACAAGATTAAATTTTTTCAAGAGTTCGTCTGCTGTTTTTTTTGGATTTTTAATATTTTTCAGTTTGCCTATGAGTATTAGATTTTCTCGCCCTGTCAGCAGACCGTCTGTAGTGGCATATTGCCCTGTGAGGCTGATGGACTTTTTTACACTGCTTTTTTGGGCAAAGCAATCGTAGCCTGAGATGGATGCTCTTCCGCCATCTGCTTTGGTGAGTGTTGCGAGGATATTTATTGTGGTGGTTTTGCCCGCTCCGTTGGAGCCAAGCAATGCAAAAATACCTCCTCTCTTTACCTCAAAACTTACCCCTTTCAAGACCGCATGGGATTTGAAAGATTTTTTTAAATTGGAAACAGAAATTATGGATTCCATGTGTTTCCCCCTTCTTTATATTTTGCGAGACGATAACCACCTATTAGGTGTAAAATGATTATTGCATACCTATTAGGTGGTTGTCAAGCAAATTATACCAGAAATCTTGTAATTTACACATAGCCTTGTTATACTACGCTATGACATTTTCTTGGAGTTTGGCAAAGTATGATATTAGCTAAAATATTATTATCCCTTTTGTTTGTTTCGCTTTTTTCCGTTGTTGCAGAAGCCGCGCCTGCCTCGCTTTCGCTGGATTCTCACTCGGTTATCCTTGTTGAGCATACTACAGGCAGGGTTTTGTATTCGCGCAATGAACGCGAGCGTATTTCGCCCGCAAATCTTACAAAAATGGTAACGGCGATGGTAGCATTAGATTTTTTGGATGTGGATGACATAATCGTCGTAGGCTCAGAAATCAGAAATATGCCCGCAGGTTTTACCACAAATGCAGTATCGGAGGGCGAAACCACCGTGCGCGAGCTTTTACACGCCTTGATTGTCCGCTCGTCGGGTGAGGCGGCCAGAGTACTTGCGATTAACACCCTAAGGCAACGTGACGGACGGTTTAACATCACTCTCGACCAGGCTAACCAAGGTTTTTCTGCCATTATGAACGAGCGCGCACGCTCACTGGGTACTACAGGCACGAGTTTTAACAACACATTCGGCCAGCATTTCGAAAATCACTTTTCTACCGCATATGACCTTGCCATCATCACTCGAGCATTTATGGAAAATCCAATCTTGGCAGAAATCGCCGCCACACGCGAGCATGGCAACTGGACAAATACAAACCAAATGTTACCCGACGCTCCCCATGGCCATCCATATATAATAGGTGCCAAAGCAGGGTCTAACACAGCTTCCGGCCATATGCTGGCGGCCGCGGCCTATGACGACGGCTTGCAGCTTGTTGCAGTCGTCGTAGGTGGTACAGATGCCCATCGCTGGCAGGATACTCGCCGCCTCATGGATTTTGGATTCAACAACTTCCGCTTCCGCGAAATAGCAGTAGAAGGGGATTTAATACAAACAGTCCAAATAGAAAACCCGCGTCTCGGTGACAAAAACACATTGGAAATCGTCTTGGGCGCAGGGAGTACGCCACTTCTTAGCCGTGCGGAGTATGCCGCACTCACCCACACTATCACCTTTGACCCATTAATATATGTAGAATCCGAAGAAGGTACGTCCCTACGCGCACCCATAGAAGAAGGTATGGCAGTAGGTACAGTCAGCTACGTCGCGGACGGCAGAGTGATTTTTGAGTCACCTGTTTTGGCGGCGCGTTTGGTAGAAGAACGTACATTTGACAGTGATATGGATTATCATCTTGCCGCGTTTTTTGGGAGTGTCTTTACACGACGCGCATTGCCATACTGGGTAGGTATCATCGGCGTACTCATCGGGGTCATCGGTATTATTTCTGCAATAAGAGCAAACCGCATCACAAGAAATTCCGGAAGATATAGATTTTGATACAAACAGGGGGGATTGTCAGTGCTAAAGAGCATGACTGGTTTTGGTCGGGGAGAATATTTTTGCAATGACCGAAAGTTTAAAGTAGAAATAAAATCTGTTAATCACCGTTTTAGTGATTTTACGGTAAAGGTGCCGAGGTTTTTAAATCCTTTTGAGGATAGGATCCGTCATCGTTTGGCAAAAGATATTGTGCGCGGCAAGGTTGATGTATGGGTAAACTTTGAGAGTTTTACCAGTGATGATATTACGATACAAACAAATGATGTCTATGCAGACTCATATATGAAGGCATTGCAAAAGCTGTGCGACAGATACAATCTTGGAGAAGTACCGCAGTCTACAGCATTGGAGTTGCTTGCACGTTCTCCCGACATACTCATATCCGACAGATACGAGAGTGCGTTAAGTACGGATAACGCAAGGGATGAAATCTGGGATGGTCTTTCGGGTGCATTAGAAATCGCCCTTGACCAGTATAATAAAATGAGAACCACCGAAGGTGTGGCACTCTCTCGTGATATAGAAGAAAACTATAATCTTGCGTTGGAAATGGTTGCACAAATCCGAACCCGTGTCCCACGCGCAGTAGAAGAACATGCACAGAAGCTAAAAGACCGCATAGCAGACCTGACAGACAAGCTCGGCGGCAAATCCGACGACAGCAGAATCCTCACAGAAATCGCTGTCCTCGCTGACAAATCTGATATAAACGAAGAAATGACCCGCCTGGAAAGTCACTTTGAGCAATTAAACTCCATGCTCACAGAAAAAGGAGCAATCGGCAGAAAAATGGATTTTCTGATGCAAGAGTTAAATCGTGAAGCAAACACCGTGGGTTCAAAATCATCAGACATGAGCCTGACAAAGTCTGTCGTGGAGCTAAAAAGCCTAATAGAAAAAATCCGTGAACAAATCCAAAACATAGAATGAAGGAGGCATTTATGGAATTAGTAAACATAGGTTTTGGCAATACTGTTTCTAAAGAAAAAATCATTGCCATAGTCGGCAATGATTCTCTTCCCGTAAAGCGTAGTATAAACGAGGCAAAGGAAAGACAAATGCTTATCGACGCTACCCAAGGACGCAAAACTCGTGCAGTGGTATATGCATCCAGCGGACATTTGGTGCTGTCGGCACTACAGCCGGAAACAATCGCAGGACGACTAGACCCCAGCAAAGATACAAGCGAAGAATAAAATGGATGGTATGCTGGTGATTATCTCGGGTCCGTCAGGCTCGGGCAAAGGCACGGTGGTAAAACAGCTAAATCCCGATAAGGGGTACGCTCTTTCCATCTCTGTCACTACACGCAAACCTCGCGTGGGAGAACAGCACGGACGCGATTATTTCTTTACCACAGAAGAAGATTTCCATACCATGCGGCAAGAAAATAATCTGTTGGAGCATTTTTTCTATGTGGGGAATTATTACGGCACACCTCGTAAATATGTAGAAGAGCAAATTTCGCAAGGCAAAATCGTTGTGCTGGAAATCGAAGTAAATGGAGCATTGCAGGTAAAAGAAAAATTCCCGTCAGCGGTACTTATTTTTTTGATGCCGCCGACTCATACCGAGCTGGAAAATAGATTGACAAAGCGCGGCACGGAGGATACAGGCACTATAGAAGCCCGACTGAAGCAGGCACTGGAAGAAGTGCCGCTCATCCATCGCTATAGCTATCTTGTCATAAACGATGTAGTGCAAGAGGCGGTAGCAAAAATAGATGCAATCGTAGCGGCAGAGCGCATGAAGCCCATTCGCTGTTCCGCCGAAATTGATAAATTTTTAAACAATTAAGGAGACAAACATGTTAATACCATCTTATTCAGAGCTAATGGAAGTAATCAAACAAGGGGAGAGGCTCGACAGTCGTGTCACCAGCCGCTATACAGTGGTGCTTGCGGCGGCAAAACGCGCACGCCAGCTCACCGACGGTGCAAACCCTCTCACCTATGCACCCACCG
>JGI24703J35330_11748678_pt1 | contig 24641 bp, 21 predicted proteins | sample TergutNt197P1_FD_35330 | JGI IMG/M metagenome (IMG submission 35330)
GGCTATATGGTTAAAAAAATGATTGAAGCACAAGAAAGACAAATGTCAGGTCACTAGACCGGGATGAAAAGCGGCACGCCTTAGGGCATGTCGCTTTTTCCTTATATTATGCGGGGTTGAGCGGTTAAGGCCAAAACATCTACATATTTATAACCAAAATAGGAAAAAATTGTCGAAAAGTGTATTGACACTAAAAACCACAACTGTTAGCATACGCAGTATCAAGACAAATCACACTATATGAATTTTGGGGGTTGTTTTAGTGAGCGATTTATCTGCACAACAGGGAAATCAAAATTTTAATGAAGCATGTGAAAAATTTAAACAGCTTTTACAAAACCCTTCGCTCGGCCCTGCGCTGGGTGGCCTTTTAGAGCCACTAATAAAAGGGTATCTCGCTAACTTTTTGGATGAACAGCGTCTTGGCTGTTCTGTTGACTTTGCTTATATGGATAATAACGAATTGAAAACTATACACAATCCGGGCTTTAAAACCCATGCCTGTAAGTTATGCAAAAATTTAAGAAATCAAAATGACAAGGATGGAAACTCACTAAATACCATTTGCAGAAATCATGACGAAGCCGCGATTAAAAAGCTTATCGACCGCAATGGAGAAGGCATAGAGGATTGGGAAATTTACGAGTATGGTGGCATTAAGAGATTTAGATTCCGTTGTGATGTTATTGGCTTGTGGGAATGGCTGATACCCATATATATCCATGATGTTTGTGTAGGCTGTTTTATCGCCGGTCAGTTTTATGGGATAAGAAAGGACGATGACACGGTAGAACACTTAGAAATAAGCGATATTGAGCAAAGACTGGATGGACACTTAGGAGACCATACATCCGTTATCCAAAATGTAAAGGATGATTTGTTTAGGACGGTAAACAAAGAAGGAAACCATGAACCCGAAGAATCTATAGAGCCGCCGATTGTCAGACAGCATAATTTTTTATCCGAGATTGCAGAACTCCAAAAATCCCTTGGGGAGATATATAATAATCAGTTAGTTTTTTATCGAAGCAGCGTAGTAAGACAACTACTGGATAAGGTAAAGGGTAAAGGCACTCTCTATCCGGAAGCAGAAAAACTACAAGGTAAAATCACCATGCTAAATATATTTAAGCATTTTAAATTTGCACGTACAAATCTTTTTGACAGCATAATTACCATGGCAGACTTATTTGACCTAAAAGATGCCTTTGTATTCAAACCACAAAGCAGTACCCTGGGATTAGAAAGAAACGAAACAATACCGGGCGCAACACTAATCCATGAAAATAAAACCATTGCAGATGGCTCGTCAGGTTATGATAGAGACTTTACAACCTCTGATATATCTATTGATAATGATGTTTTTAATAAAGAAGCCAAAAGTCATGAAGCTGATGATAAGGCTTGCCCTCATATTGAAATGTTTTTGGAGGGTAATGACTGCAAGAGATTTTTGGTGCCTACCCCACAGGATGATATAAATGACAGTTGTATATTTATGTGTGCCACGAAGGGTAGTTATGATTACCCTTTGGGCTTTTTTACTACATTAAGTTTTTCGGGTGCAAAGCAACCGGCTAAACAAGAAAGATATATGGATAACCTTAATCATTTCTTTGACAGATTAGGGACGGCATATTTGGTGCAATGGAATATGCTGGTGGCAGAGTATAATCGCCTATCCTCAGAAAACAATAGTCTCTATATCCAGCACGAGGTACGCGAAGTCATGATGGGACTAAGCTCTATAAAATCTATGCTGGATAAGCGACATAGCAGCACTTTAAACGAACGAGTAAAAAATAGTCATGATGTCCTACCCCCCTATATATCCGAGCTGCTGACTTATATCAATAGATATAACCGAGAATATGATGCCTATTTAAGAATCCTTAAACATGTGGTGGATAACCTGGCCGCATTGACTGAAAAAGCGAAGCTGGAGCCATCGCCTATAGGTTTCCGTGCTATGTGCGAAGGACTGGAAGTCTTAAATAGATTTAATGCAGATAAATCCACAAAGCATATAGACTTCCCCGGCTATACTTATCCAAACTTTATCGCAGACCGCACAAAACTAGAGCAGTCCCTAAACAATCTTATCCGTAATGCACTAAAGTACGGACATGAGGGTACAAATGTATGGGTTGAATATGGACTGAGAAACAACGGTACGGAGTTATATTTTTCCGTCACAAACTATGGACTGGATATACCGGAGGTAGAAAAAGAAAAAATATTTGACCTGGGTTTCCAAAGTGAGGTGCATAAAGAAAGCCGTGCAGGCGGTAATGGAATAGGATTATATCTTGTCAAAAAGTATGCACAGCTACATGGCGGGGATGTGGTTTTAGAAACACCATATAAAATATCTGATTTAAACGTCCCTCTTATTGATTACTATTTGGAAAAGCATAAACAAGGCGAGATTGAAAGATTTGGCATTAAAGAGGAAATAGTAAAAAAATGCGAACACGAGAAAAACAAGCTAAAACATGAAAAACAATGGAAAAAAATTAATTCCATTAACCCATCTAATATGTTTAGCCGTAACAAGTTAAAACTCATGCAAGAACTTATAACACCCAGCTATTTAAGGTCATGCATTACAGAAGAAACATACCGTATTAAATTTACACTGCATATCCCTTATACAAAATATGAGATAGAGGTAGATGATAATGACTTTAATCATAGAAGACGCACTGGTTGGTGAGGATTTAGCCTCTGTACTCAAAGAACGAAGATTTGATGTGCGCCATGCAAGGAATTTTTTTAATGCAGTAGATATTATCGAAGAAGATATTGAACAAAAATTCGATACTATCATATTGGATTTGGCCATGCCCATCCGAGGTCTCCCTGATGAAGCAAAGGAAGACGCAAAAAAAATCTTCCCCGGGTGGGCTTTTTATAAATATGTACTAAATAACAAAGCAGAATTGCAAAAAAGCACGATTTTTTTAAGTGGATTTGCGGATGAATTTCGACATAGAATGCGTGATAATGGCTTAGAATATATATATAACAGCTTAAACGTAGTATCAAAGGGCGACCCGCAATGTATAACAAAAGTGATTAATTTTGTAAGAACCAGGGGACAGTCTTTTAGATAGAATCTTTGTAAGCTCGCACATGCATGAAAGGGGATACATAATGTCCACTCACATAACTTTGACTCAAAATATATATGGACTGGAAGAGCATCTGGAGGCAATCGCTAAGGACTATCCCGAGTACAAGGTTTTAAACGAGCTGTGGAAAACACATAAACGTGATTTATGCCATAGGCTGATTCCTAACCCGAGCTTGTTTGGCACATATAGCGACCATGGTCCGACGCATAGCGCGTCTATCGTGAGTGCGATAAACCGCATACTCGGAGACCAGCGTGTACGTCAGCTTGAGCCTACCGACACATGGATGCTATTGGAGTGTATCTATAGGCATGATATGGGTATGTATGTGCCGGATGATAGAATCGAAGAGTTTATACAAACTCGTGAGTATTCAAAACTTTTAAAATCAAGCAAAGAGTCAGAAGATGAGGAGCTACGTGACGCGGCAGAGCGGCTGTATCAACATCCTTTCCATTCTCACGAAGAACGAGCTGAAATGACAAACCAAAAAAAGGCCACACTTATCAGAAAGTATATGAGGGATTTAAACCTTGTGCTTTCCGGATATTTTAGGAGCAAGCACGCAAGCTCGAGTGCGGCAAACATCGAAGCGGAATACTGTGATAATGACGTACCACAGCGTATCTGGAATTTGATAGCTACGATATGCCAAGGACATACCGGAAACAGAGAAGAAATCATAGAAAAGTTACCACAGCGCGAGCAGGGTATAGGGCGGGATACCGTACATCCTCGTTTTGTACAGATACTTTTACGCCTTGGCGATTTACTGGACCTGGATAATAATAGATTTAATTTTTATGCCATGGCACAATGGACGGGAAAAGTGTCTGATGAGTCTTTGGCGCAAATTTTGAAGCATAAGGCGGTTAAACATTTATATATAAGTCCCACAAAAATCGAAGTCGAGGCAGATTTAAACATCTTTGATGAGAGTGAGGATGTTCCTTATGAATATATGGTTACAGAAGATGAAGCAAAGTATAAAGAGATGTGTGAGGAACTTTCTAAAAAGTGGGAGGATAATACCCCACGTAATGTGATTGACGATTTGTTAATAAGACAAGCAGGGAAACTAAACGTACGCCTACATTTGCAAAACCAAGACAAAGAATATGACAAACAGGCGCGTTTACAAAACAAAGCCTGCCGCATATGTGCGCATTGGTTCCAGATGCTGGAGGATGAACTCAAATTTACCGCCATAAACTGGGTGGCGATTGCTCCATCTGATTTATCTGGTTCTATACCAAAAATAACCCAAAAAATAATAAAATGGCAAGGCAGCGAAATGGATTATGATACCATTAATCTAAAATATAAAATAAGTCATAAACGCGCTGCCGACATAATACAGGGTACAGGTTTATATGGATATGCTGTAAAAAAGAGGACTACCTTAGAGCCTACAAGACCCAATCATGAGCTTGTATTTATCCGTGAGCTTGTGCAAAATGCGATGGATGCTACAAAAATTCAAGTTTACCGTTACCTGCGTGAGGACAGATACGGAGAGGCTGTAGTAAAGTTTGGTAATGATATTTCTAAATGGAATCCTATACAGGTGTTAAAACGGATTGGTGATTTTTTAAAAAATCTTAAAGTAGAAATACGAATCCACTATATAGTGGACGATATGCATGAGGGTAAAAACAAGGACAGGGATTGTCTTAGAATAGAAATCCGTGACGAGGGTATTGGTATAGACAACAAGACCCTAAAAAACATGAGCATGATAGGTGATACCAGAGACGAAGCCCTGGCCAGAGAGATAGAGCAAATGCCGGAATGGCTACGCCCAAACGGCTCTTTTGGCGTAGGTATGCAGTCGGTTTTTGGCGTGGTAGATAAATTTAAAGCCCGCTCCGGCTCGCGGACAGACCATAAACTTAGGGATTTGTTTTTTGAGTCTGCGGATAATAGCGGCGTGTTGTTTGCCGCCGAGCGCACAAGTATAAAAAATAAATACCGCAAATACGGTACCCGCGTTACTGTCGATATTAACCCTGCTCAATTTGATATTTTGTATAGCGACATAATAAACTACGATAAACCTGAAGGCCGCTGGAAAACACCATTAAGCTATGACTGTGACGAACTTTTTAAAATCCTGCTGGAGCAGATAGAGCAAAGCATGGGTTGCGATATATTTCCTATACGTATACGTTTTTATGTTAATGACATTGAGATTAGGAGAAGAAGAAAAACTCTCGACAGTGTATTTGCCCCTTTTTTACCATTATCCGGCCTAAGCAACAAGGAGTCCTACAATCCGGACAATATTGTACATTTATCTCCTATCAAAGCACTGATTAAAAAAACTGTGCGCCATCGGGAAGATGAATCTGCCGTCTTTAACAAAGAAAATAAAGTACTGACATATTACAATCCCCAAAAAAGGGTTGTACTGGAAATGAAGCTACATGAGTTTTTAACACCGGTACTAGGTGTGCGCGAACCCGGAGAAAATGCATTTAGGCAAATAAGTGTATTGTATCGAGGTATGTATATTTCGGATTTTGGATACATGGATAAAAGACAATATCCCTGTTGGGACATCAAGGCATATCTTTATTTTGGCGAAGCCGAAGAAATCGTATCCATAAGCCGTAATAATCTAATACCGGAGAAAGAAAACGAAATCTATCAAATAATCACCGAGTGTGCAGACGAGGCTCTGGATGAGCTGTTTGTCGCAGAGCTGACTGACATAGTGGATTCGTTAGGGCAAGGGCATGTTAACGCATTAGCATTATCCATGATGTACCATCAGGTATCTTCTGCTTATCGAGCAAAGAGTACGTATGTTGATTATGCTGCTCTTTATGATGAAATAAAGGACAGGGTAAACTTTGCCATACCTGTGATAAATGATAGCTTTGATTATTATACAGAGATTACCTTTGAGCAACTAACTAAAAAAGGATTGTTTGAGCATTGGTTTATCCACCGAGACGATGTATATACATGCATATCATATAAAGATTTCCCTCCGAGAGACAGGGTCAGATATGCTGTACAGGATATATTTTCCAGCTATTTATACAGGCGAGGATTGTACCCTGCTATAAAGGAGCTATATGCCTGCAATGCAGGCAGGTCGTTAGTTTATTTTCATAAATTTACACCAAACAAAGACGCTGTGCCGGATGATGACTATGACATTTACGAATGTATTATAGGTGACATGGTAAACACAGCCACCGAGCTATGTTCTGATAATAATACCTCCGATAGCGCGCATTCACGCTGGGATTTTCCGATATTACCCGCAATTCCGTTTTTTAAAAAATCAGACTGGTTATGTATTAAAGAATCACCCTATACAGTACCCCCAAACCTACGTCGGTTAGGCAATTTTGTAGTTTGTCCATTTGACTACTATACAGTACATCGTATAGCGACAAGCGAGAATGGGCTGTTGGATGAAATCATAGAACACACAAACCGTTGGTGGGACAAACAAAAACATGAGTCACAAATACTACGCGAACTGGCACGCATAATCCTAAAAGCCGACAAATCTGACCGGGATATGCCGTATAAAAAACTGGTTAGCTATGTAGCAAATCAATCCATAGAGTCAAATCCAAAGATTTCACTCAAACAAGCCCAGAAAAAATGCGAAGAAAGCTATATTGACCTGGCCGCAAGCCTAACCCTAAAAATATCTCCTGATTTTTTAGATATTATTGAGCAAAGGCATAAAATGGCAAAATTGTAGGATGTAGATGTTTTGGTCATAACCGCTCGGACCCTTATTTCGAGCTAATGGAGGTTGCCTTATATGATTAGATTTGAGACAGAGAGGCTTATTGTCAGACCCTATGAAAAAACTGATTTAGAGGAATATCATAAAATGCTGTCTGACAAAAAAAACCTGTACTACATTGATGATATTATAACAAAAACGATGGAGGATGCGGAAAAGAGCCTCATTGAAGCAATCGAGCTTATGGAAAATGGGAAAGCGCGTCGTTTTGCCATTACATTAAAGGATTGCAGAGAAATCATTGGAGCAACAGGATATGATATAACTGACGTGACACCACTTGGGAGAATCGGCCACATGGGTTGGTTTATTTTGCCCGAGTATCAAAACAAGGGATACATAACCGAAGCCACCAAAAGAGTGCTTGATTATGCCTTTAAAGATGATAATTGCATCAGGATAACAACAGGCTGTTACAGAGAGAATATCCCGACGCAACGTGTGATGGAAAAGGTGGGTTTTAGACAAGAAGCAGAGCGAATAGAGGCGCAGTATCATGATGGCGTAATGAAGGACAGGCTTGATTATGCCATAAATAAAAAAACGGCAGCTACGCTACCATTTTTTTGAATTTAAGCCCTGACACTATGCTACACTTTCCATATGCGCGTTCATATCCGCGATTAGCTTGTCTATGTCTACGCCATGGCTTGCTGCTGCCATTTCCAGGCTTTTGCCACGAGACGATGGACAACCAAAACAGCCAAGTCCATGTGACTGCATAACAGGCACCAAACCGCTGTCTTTTGCCAAAGCGTCATGGATTAACATATCCTTTGTTATCATTTTTGTACCTCCTTATCGTGTTAAATTTTGAAAACCCGGCCAATATCTAAAAATAACCCTGCCTTGTATCTGTTCTCTTGCCACAAAAGGGCTACCCCAGTGACGAGAGTCGATAGAATTGTTTCTATTATCGCCAAGAACGAAAAAATGATTCTCGGGGACGGTTAAAAACGGCGCAGAGCCATCGGTGGGTACTACTATATAATCAGGTAAAGGTGTACGCGGAATCGGGAAATTGCCAAAGAGGTCGCCCTGTACAAAATCATCACGCAAGGACTCTTCTTGTCCATTGATGAAAACACTGCCGTCTACTATGGTGATTTCGTCACCGGGGATGCCCATGATACGTTTTACATAAAGTGGAGAATCTACCTCCGCTCCACGGAATACGATAATATCATATCTGTCAGGCTCACTAAACATATAAGATAGCCTAAAAGCAACTATTCTGTCATTTACTCGGATTGTACCTTCCATAGAACCCGTGGGTACCGACGCATTTACGATGACAAAATTTGTAAACGCCCACGCAAAAATAAGCGCGAAAGCTATGGTCTTTAACCACCCAAAAGCTTCGCGCCAAAGTTCGTTTTTTATATCTGCTTCATTTTCATAGTCGTGCATTTATATTCCTCCTCAACCTCTCTTGCGAATTATATCATATATTACAAATAAATTTCAATTCTTTCTTGCATTGCGCACAAGATTGACATTATAATGACTTGTACAAAATACACAAACACGGAGGTATCTTATGAAGGTTTATTCGGCAAATGACATCAGAAACATTGCAGTGATGGGGCATAGCGGCTGCGGAAAGACAACGCTCATGGAAGCGGCTCTGCATGTCACCAAAATAACCAACAGGATGGGGCGCACAGATGACGGCAATACGGTGAGTGACTACGACGCGGAAGAAATCCGCCGCAAGGTATCCGTCAGCTCGTCTCTTATCCCCATAGAGTGGAAAAGCGGCAAACTCAACTTCATAGACACCCCCGGATTTTTTGACTTTGTAGGCGCGGCAAAAGAAGCACTCAGCGTCAGCGATGCGGCTCTTATCTTAGTATCAGCAAAGAGCGGCGTAGAGGTGGGTACCGAGCTTTCTTGGGAAAATGCCGAGGGCAAACCCCGCGTTTTCTTTGTTAACGGAATGGACGACCCCAACGCAGATTTTTACAAGGTAGTGTCCGATATGCGTGACAAGTTTGGTCACAGCGTAGCCCCCTTACAACTCCCCTTCGCAGAAGGCGGCAAAATAGTAGGCTATGTAGACTGCTTTACGGGCAAAGCCTACAAATGGAATGGTGCGGACATCACCCCATGTGACACAGTACCCTCCGATATGCTGGAAATCTACGACAAAAATCATAACGCACTGCTCGAAGCCGTAGCAGAAACATGTGAAACATTGATGGAAAAATACTTTGAAGAAGGCAAACTGTCTCCGGAAGAAATGGAAACAGGACTCAAAAATGCAATAAAGAGCGGTAGCTTTACACCCGTACTATGCGGTACCGCCACAGGCAAAGATGCAATCGGCGTAGCATCCCTGCTTGACATGCTTTCTACGCTTCTGCCATCTGCCGCAGAGGTCACACCCGAAATCACCGTTACAAAAGCGGGAGCCGCCACCGCCATCCCCTGTTCCGAAAACGGCCCCGTATGCGCCTTCGTATTCAAAACAATTTCCGACCCGTTTGTAGGTCGCCTAAGCCTCTTCCGCCTCTATTCGGGTACAATCAAAAAAGACACCGCGATTTTTAATTCTAATAAAGAAGCACCCGAAAAAATCGGCCAACTCGTATTTTTGCGTGGCAAAAACCAAGTCGATGCTACAGAAATCCGTGCAGGCGACATAGGCGCAATCGCAAAACTAAACGACACCGACACCCAAGACACCCTAGCGACAAAACACGCGCCATTTATCATGCCCGGCATCGCCTTCCCCGAGTCTCTCCTCACTCGTGCAATCTCTTCTAAAGGCAAAGGCGACGAGGACAAAATGTCATCCGCCATCACAAAACTTTTGGCCGAGGACCGCACCCTTAAATTTGAAATCCACAGCGAAACAAAACAAGCACTCATATCAGGCATAGGTGACAGCCAACTCGATGTACTCGTAAACCGCCTAAAAACACGCTACAAAATAGAGGTAGAACTATCCCCGCCCCTCATCCCCTACCGCGAAACAATAAAAGGCAAATCCGATGTAAAAGGCAAATTTGTCAAACAATCAGGCGGAGGCGGACAGTACGGCATAGTGGACATGCGCTTTGAGCCATCAGGCAATATCAAGGAAGCCTTCCAGTTTGAAGAAATAGTGGTCGGCGGAAACGTCCCCAAACAATACTTCCCTGCTGTAGAAAAAGGCCTGCAAGAATCCGTAAAAGCAGGTCCTGTTGCCGCATATCCGGTAGTGGGCGTAAAAGCCATCCTATACGACGGAAAATATCATGCCGTAGACTCATCCGAGCTTGCGTTTAAAATGGCGGCAAAAACCGCATTCAAAGACGGCTTCTTGCAAGCAAAGCCCACCATACTCGAACCCATCATGAAGGTGACAGTCACCATACCCGACAACTACACGGGTGACGTAATGGGAGATATGAACAAACGCCGCGGCCGCGTACAAGGCCAAGAAGCCGTAGGCAAAAAAGCCGCCATCATAGCAGAAGTTCCATTGGCCGAAATGCAAAAATATCCCATAGATCTACGCTCCATGACACAGGGTCGAGGCTCCTTCACCATGTCATTTGAACGCTACGACGAATGCCCATCCGATGTACAACAAAAGGTAATCGCCGCACGCAAACAAGAGCTGGAAGCCATGAAGGAAAAAGACTGAAAGTGAGACGATAAAATGCAACTTATCCTACTGCAAGATGTAAAGGGACTGGGCAAAAAAGGTGATACGGTAAACGCATCTGACGGCCATGCACTTAATTTTCTTATCCCGCGCAAGCTGGCCGCCGAGGCTACAAAATCAAACTTGGCACAGCTGGACGCGCAAAAGAAAAAAGCCGACCACAAACATAGCCAAGAGGTGGCCGCCGCCCAGGCCCTGGCTGACAAATTAAAAAATGCAAAAATAAAAATACCTGTGCGTATAGGCGAAAACGGAAAAATGTTTGGCTCCATTTCAAACAAGGAAGTGGCAGAAGCCGTTCAGTCCCAAGCAGGCATAGCGATTGACAAGAAAAAATACAGCGTGCAAGCCATAAAAACCATAGGCGAACACATAGCACAAATCAATCTGCACCCACAGGTAAAGGTCTCGCTGACATTTGAGCTGGTATCGGAGTAATGGACGAATACTACATTCCTCCCGAAATCGCTGACGACGAGCCGTCTTATGCCGCACCGCCCGCACCTGCCCAAGCTCCGCGCATACCGCCCAACGACCAAGAGGCGGAGCTTGCGGTGCTTGCAGGTATGCTCTTCGACCGAGAGGCAATCACCTCTGCAAACGAAATCCTCACAGCCGAGGATTTTTATCGTCCCGATAATGCAAAAATCTACGAGACCATGGTGGAACTCTACACTCGTAACATCCCCGTAGACGTAGTCACCCTCTCCGACAAATTGGCAGAAAAGGGACTCATAGACCAAATCTCGGGTGGGCGTGGGCGTGTGATTGAGCTTGCCTCCACCTACTACACCTCTGCAAACACACGCCAACATGCACGCATCGTATGGGAAAAATCCCTACTCCGAAAGCTCATCAAAACGACATCATTTATTACGAATGCGGGCTATGAAGGCAAAGAAGAAGCCGCCGCCATACTCGAACGCGCCGAAAAAAGCATATTCGAAATCTCTCAAGGGGCGACCAGCCGCGATTTTTCGCATATACAAGAAGTACTCGTAACCTCCGTACACAAACTAGAAGAACTCTATAACAACAAAGGCGCAATCACGGGCGTAGAGACAGGCTTTGCAGACCTCGACAAAATCACCGCAGGTCTGCAAGCCTCTGAGCTTATCCTCATAGGCGCGCGCCCTTCCATGGGAAAAACCGCTTTTCTGCTAAACATAGCTCAGCACGCGGCAGTAAAAAAAGGCGTGCCTACAGCCATCTTTAGCCTGGAAATGGCAAAAGAGCAAATAGGCAATCGCCTTCTTTCAGCAGAAGCAGGTGTAGATTCAGGTCGTCTCCGCACAGGCTCACTCACCGATGAAGACTGGGACCAAATCTCAATGAGTATAGGCAACTTGTCCAACGCACCCATCTTTATTGATGACACGCCCGGTATTTCTATAACAGAAATGCGTGCAAAATGCCGCCGCCTCAAATTAGAAAAAAATCTGGGTCTTGTAGTCATTGACTATCTCCAGCTTATGACCACAAGTGCAAGCAGCCGCCCCGAGTCGCGCCAGTTAGAGATTTCAGAAATCTCACGCTCGCTCAAAGGCCTTGCCAAAGAGCTGAATGTCCCAATGCTCGTAGCCGCACAGCTCTCACGCGCAGTAGAATCACGCTCCGACAAACGCCCCATGCTCTCCGACCTGCGTGAGTCCGGCGCAATCGAACAAGATGCAGACGTAGTAGCATTCTTATACCGCGACGAGTATTACAACAAAGAGACCCTTAAAAAGGGTCACGCCGAAGTAATCATCGCAAAACAAAGAAATGGCTCCGTAGGCACGGTAGAACTCGCATACCTCGGAGCATTAACAAAATTTGCAAATTTGGCAAAGCATTCCTAAAATGCAAGCACTATTATTATAGAGGCTAAGTTTAGGCAAGCACTTAGCAAAAAGATTATTGTTACGGCATGGACAGGTTTCATGCCGTCTTTTAGTAGTCGGTAGTGGATATGAGTGATGCCTGTTGAATCTGCGACATAGGCGGGCTTGCGAGCCAAAAGTCGACGCACCACCACGAGCAGACTGTCAAATATGGGCACACCCATAGCTAACATGGGGATGATGAGCGAAATTACTGTCGCCTGTTTAAATACCCCATGCAAAGAAATAGCGGCGAGCATATATCCCAACAGATACGCGCCACTGTCTCCCATATAAACCCTTGCGGGCGGCAAATTGTAACGCAAAAATCCGCAAACCGCGGCGACAAAGATGATTGCCATAAAGGCCGACTCGGGTTGCCCCATCATCAATGCCACAACAAAAAACGTAATACCTGACCCCAGAGCCAACAACCCCGATAGGCCATCCAATCCATCCATAAAATTAAATGCGGTGATTAGCCCAACAAACCAAAGTACGGTGAGGATGTATTGCAGTTCTATGGGAAGATAAATATAAATCTCCGTAAAAGGGTTAGTAAACCCCGTAAACCTAATCCCACCCGCAAAGGCCAACGAAGCCGCCCCAATCTGCACAAGCAATCTCGGCCAAACGGCAAATTCCTTATGCCGCGCTTTAGAAAAATCGTCCACCAAACCTACAGCCACAATCAAGACCAAGCCGCCGAGCATAGCCCATAATGCAGGGTACGCATTCTCTCGGAACATGACAAAAATAAAAAGACCCACGGTAATCGAAAAAAACATCGCCAACCCACCCGAAAGGGGAATGGGTGATTTATGTTTTTTGCGTTCCGTGGGTTTATCTGTAAAGTCAAACTTTTCTGCAATTTTCGAAAAAACAGGCATCAGAATCAGTACAAGCACAAACACAACAGCAAATGCAATACCGTACGACATCAAAAGACCTCCACTTCGCCTCTATTTCGATTCTATTATAACCCTTTTGTACAAAATGTATATTACAGTTGCTTTACAACCCGATTTTTTCGTGGATGAGAGGCGGGCTTTGCTTCGCGTCTTTTGTGAATAAAAGCGATGAGAGGAATTTTTCGGAGGCTTCGGGGATGGACTGTTTGTTATTTGTGTGCAGCTCTGCTATGGGCTGACCTTCTTTTACATAGTCGCCGTATTTGATTTTTAAAATTATGCCCGCTTGATAATCTATTTTATCCTCGGGGCGTTTGCGACCCGCGCCCAGCATCATAGCGGCTACGCCTATACTCTCTGTGTCTGTCCGAGTAAGATAGCCGCTTTTTTTGGCGGTGACGGTGGCTATATGCGGGGCGACGAGTGGGTTTTCGAAATCATCGGGGTCGCCGCCTTGTGCATTGACCATTTCTTTTAATTTTTGTAGGGCGCGACCGCTGTACACAGCCTCTTTTGCCATGTCAAGCGCGCCGGAACCGGCGGTAGCTATACCCGAAAGCTCCAGCATGTTTTCTGCCAACGCGAAACAGAGGTCACTAAGGTTTTTTTCGGTCGCTCCGCCCTTTAAGAATTGCACCACTTCTTGCAACTCCAAACTGTTTCCTATTGCATAGCCCAGCGGCGCGGACATATCTGTGATAAGTGCCGCTGTTTTTCTGCCGCAGTTATTCCCTATTTCTACCATGGTTTTTGCAAGCTCGCGTGCATCATCCGAGGTTTTCATAAACGCGCCGCTTCCTGTTTTTACATCCAATAGGATTGCGTCTGCACCCGCGGCTATTTTTTTGCTCATTATACTCGCCGCGATGAGTGGGATACTGTCCACCGTTGCAGTCACATCGCGTAGGGCGTAGAGCTTTTTGTCGGCGGGAGCAAGGTTAGCGGATTGTCCCGCGATACATAGCCCGTGAGTTTTTACAATTTTCATAAAATCGTCGGGAGCAATAGCGGTTTGAAAATTTGGTATGGCCTCCAGCTTATCAATTGTCCCGCCCGTATGCCCAAGCCCACGGCCACTCATTTTTGCAATCGGGATACCACATGCGGCAACTATAGGCACCACCGCAAGTGTAGTTTTGTCCCCTACTCCACCCGTAGAATGTTTGTCCACCGTCACCGACCCAAGCTCCGATAAATCCACCGTATCACCCGACGCTACCATCGCCATGGTAAGCGCGGCAGTCTCGTCAGGGTTCATACCACGTAGGCAGATTGCCATCAGCAATGCCGAAATTTGATAATCGGGGATTTCTGCATGTGTAAAACCCGATACCACAAAATTTATTTCTTCTGTAGTGAGTGCCTCGGCACGTTTTTTTTTGTTTATTATGTCATATATTCTCATTATTCATCACGCCCCAAATTTTCTGCACCAAACCCAAATGGCAAAATTTCTCCAAAGTTATGCACCATGTAGTCGTCGGCAGTTTTTACTATTATTACTTTGCAGTCGTCGTAAAAAAACTCCTTCAGCATTTGGCGACATACCCCACAGGGATAGCAATATTGCGGCTCTCCACCCTTTGGTGCGCCCGCTACCGCAATCGCCGAAAACTCACGTTCGCCTTCTGATACCGCTTTAAACAATGCGGTGCGCTCGGCACAGTTTGTAGGGGAATACGCCGCTGATTCTATATTGCAACCGCTAAAAACTTTGCCACCCTTTGTGAGCAATGCCGCCCCTACCCGAAAATGCGAGTATGGTGAGTATGACATTTCCATAGCCTCCAACGCGGCCACTGCCAAATTTTTATAGTCCATCCGTCAAAGCACCTCCTGTTTTTTATAACAAACCTACAGCAATTTTTGCATCCTCACCTGATAACTTCCGCAGTCGCTCGCTTTCTTTTGTGATTCTTTCTTTTGCTACTGTTGGATTTTGCATTAGCTCAGCTATCATCACCTTTAGTGCGGCAAGGTCAAGGCTTGATGTGTCCACCTGCGTTTTTTCGTTTATATATGTGATAAAGTTTGCAACCTTTGGGTCGTAGACGAGTCCTATGATGGGAATACCGACACCGACAGCATAGATGAGTGCATGGAGCCTCATGCACATAGCAAACCTTGCATCGGACATGATGGCGGTGATGTCCTTGTAGTCGTATACTTTTTGCAAAACGATATGGTCGCATGTGAGGCGTTTTGCTGTTTCTTTCAGTATAGAAACGTCCATCATATGGAGCGGAATCAAAAGTGGCATAAGTCCGTATTCGGAAGCCGCAAAGTTAATCGCGTCGGCGATTTTTTCGATAAAGTTTGGCTCATTATGTTGCCACGGCCGTAGCGATACCGCAAAATAAGGCGTGGTCGGCGTTTCGGGAGGGGGGGCAGTATCCGTGATTTCTGCCGAAAACACAGGGTCTATGCTTACCTCGACATTTGGATTTTTTACACCAATTTTTTTGATATAGTCCAGCGAGGCGGGGTCTCGTAAAGAGATGTAGTCGCAGATTTCCAGTGCGCGACGGGCTTTTTTTGCACTGCGCGCCTTTGTAAGCGGGCCTATGCCATTGCCATAGAGCATGACGCGCATTCCCATGTATTTTGCCATATGAATCAAAAAAGTGTAATACACAAGTGACCTCGTACTTGTTATATCCTGCATTAGGCTCCCCCCGCCATACACAATCAGGCGGGTGCGTTTCATATAGCGGCGCATGAGCAAAAAATTTAAACGATGAATGGAAAAAACACCATAATCCCGCATTGTTTCTTGCGGATTTCTGCTCAAAACGAGGATGGACAAATCCTCACGTTCGCGACGCAATGCCTTGATTACCGCGTCGAGCAAAGCGTCGTCGCCTGAGTTTGCATAGCCATAATAGCCCGAAAGCATTATATCAAACACACGATGCTCTGCCTTTTCTTTGCGCAAAATTTCTTTATATATCTCGATGGATTTTTTTTGCAGACTTTCTTTAGAAAAATTATTTTTTGCACGTATATATAAATTTTCGCCATGCAAATCACGCATTTGTGGGTTATTTGCATACAGTGCTATTTTTTCTGCGAGGATTTTATGATTCTCATTTGGTACAAGAAATCCAAGGCTCACATCATCAGGCAAAATCAGCTCCGGGATACCACCCACCGCTGTAGAGACAGTGGCTTTTTTGAGCATTGCACCTTCGAGCAACATGTATGGGAAGCTCTCCGAACGTGATGCGCACACATTTATATCTATCGCATTGATAAAACTAAAAATATCTGTCACAAAGCCTGTAAAGATTACATTTTTTGAAATTCCGAGCTGGTCGGCAAGCTTCCTTAGATTTTGTTCTTCCGCGCCTTCGCCCGCCATCAAAAAAAGAAAGTTAGGCTCATTTGCCAACACTTCTGCCGCGGCACGCAAAAAAACATCGTGACCCTTGACATAGTCAAAACGCCCGATGATTCCCACTATTGTTTTATCCTTGTAATCACTAACACCATAACGCGATAAAAACTCGGCCTTTTCGCAATAGCTGAGTTCGCGCTTAAAATCTACCGCATTGTATACAGAAAACACACGGCCTTCTTCAAAGCCGCGATTGATTAGCATTTTACGAAATTCTTCCGATACTCCGATGTAATAATCCACAGTGCGCAGTGCAACCGTGTTAAGTGCTGTATAAAAAAAACGCTTGTAAAATCTGTCGGTAAAATCCAGCTTGTAGTCACTATGCACAGTCGTAACCATAGGAATCTTTACAAAAGGCCGCAACATCATACAAATAAAATTTGCTCGCGCACCATGTGCATGTATAATATCAAATCCGTTTTGGCGTACATATTTACACAGGCGTGGGATTACACTTAGGTCATTACGAAATTTTTGTTTAAAGATTTCTGATTTCACGGGAAGCTCTTGTACTTCTTGGTAAAAAACGCCCTCGGTAAAACAAGCTACAGTGATGTCAATCTCTTCGTTAAGTGCGAGAAGAAGCGCGAAAACAGATGTTTTTGCACCGCCTTTGTCTCCCCCGGAAATCATATGCAGGATTTTCATGCAGAGTCACCCTTTTTTATATTTCCTAAATTTTTTCAATCGGAATGGCGCGTTCGGCACGGCGGCCACCCATGGCGCGAGTTGCACAGCGATAGATGTCGCCCGCTTGCAGGTCTTTGTCCAACATCTTTGCGGCGGCTATGCCATATTCGCCGTCCAGGACAGCATCCATGATTGCCCCATGTGTAATAACCGGCAGTGTAGCCCTTTTTACTATTCTTCCCAATAAATCAGCACTTTCTTTTCGAAAACCCAAAACGCGAATATATTGCACTCCACCGCTTTTTTCGAAAAAAGCCATCGCCTCCGACGTTATATCCAATAACATCTGTATAACGGTGCGCTGTAGACGTGTGTGTGTATAGCGTTTTGTTTTCACAGCCGCGATGATGTCAGAGATTTTTATGAACTCACCGCATAGGTTTATAAACCGATTTTCCAGCCCTTCGGCAAGCCTAAAATCGCGGCTGTACAACAAGAATCGGAATATATCGCTAAAGTCATCAAGTTCTGTGATTTTACCATTTTTTTTGGCTTCATTTCGGATTTTTGTGGCTGACGGTCCGCCGCTTTTTCTATGCGTTGTAAAAACATCCATCGGGTCGCCAAGGAGATGCAATGCCTTACAATACTCCATAGCAAGCCCATTGTTTGGCTTGGTAAACAATCCCTCGGGTGCGTTTTTTACACATGCCTCCAATGCCGCTCCACGTGCCGTCGCAAACGATACACCACTGTCGAGTTTTGTACGCAAAGCGGTTTTGTACTCTGTCGGCTCTTTTGCCAAAACATGTCCTGCATCACGTATCGCCTTGATGTCCCCGCATTCACTGCCAAAACTCAATACATCCACCACACCAGTAGCCGCCAGAATCCCCACACCTGCGCGTGCGAAATAATCCGCCCCAAAAACTACATACGGTACAGGCATCTCCAACACAATGTCCACACCCGCCTCCAATGCCATGCGCGTGCGCCGCCATTTATCGTATATTGCAGGCTCTCCCCGCTGTACAAAATTACCGCTCATGACAGCGACGACCTTGTTTCCACTCCCCACGGTCAAGGACAAATGCTCCAAATGCCCGGCATGGAGGGGATTAAACTCTACAATTGTCCCAAAAACATCCAATGGTATCACCCAAAATTTCAAAGTTTTGGTCAGCCTTTTTTAAAAGGTTGCAGGGGTGTGGAGACAGAGTCCCCATGGGTTTGAACTTTTATGCTATCATAACACAAAAGGATGTGTTGAATAATGCCATTTTTGCCGATTAGCACGGATGAAATAAATGGGTCGGTTGATTTTGTGCTTGTTACGGGGGATGCATATGTAGACCACCCGAGTTTTGGTGCGGCGATTATTTCGCGTGTATTGGAGAGTTATGGTTATACGGTGGCAATTATTGCACAACCCAACTGGAAAACCACGGATGATTTCGAGAGATTTGGTCGTCCGCGTTTAGGATTTTTGGTGACAGGCGGAAATATCGACAGTATGGTGAGCCACTATACTGTGGCATTGCATAAGAGAAAGCAAGACGCTTATTCGGCGGGCGGTGCTGTCGGCAAAAGACCCAACCGTGCGAGCATTGTATATTCTAATAAAATTCGAGAGGCATATAAGGATGTGCCTATCATCTTAGGCGGGCTGGAGGCGAGCCTTAGGCGGCTGGCACATTATGATTATTGGGATAATGCGGTTAGGAGGTCGATTTTGCTGGACTCTGCCGCTGATTTGATTGTGTATGGCATGGGCGAGAAGCCGATAACAGAAATCGCCGAAGCTTTGGCGGCGGGGCTTAGTGTGGAGGATATTACTTTTGTTGCAGGTACTGTTTTTAAATGCAGGGATGTTTCGCAATTGAGCTTTTCGCAAAAGCCTATTTTTTTGCCGCCGTTTAAGGTAATAAAAGACCCGACAGCAAGCGGCAAAAAGGAATACGCACGGAGCTTTCTTGTGCAGAATGGAAATACGGATTTTAACAATGCGCGGGTACTAATTGAGGATTATGCAAACCATTTTGTGGTGCAAAATGTACCCGCCGCACCCATGACTATGAGTGAGATGGATAGGGTATATGCATTGCCATACATGCGCAGCTATCATCCGATATATGAAAAAGAAGGCGGCGTACCCGCCATAGAAGAAGTAAAATTTAGTATAACGGCAAACCGCGGTTGTTTCGGCGGTTGCAATTTCTGCTCGCTAAATTTCCACCAAGGCAGGATTGTACAGGCACGCAGTCACAAGGCAATAATCGCAGAGGCACGCAATTTCATCCATGACCCATCATTCAAAGGCTATATCCACGATGTGGGAGGGCCTACGGCCAATTTCCGTCGTCCGTCCTGCGACAATAACAAACCCTGCAAACGCCAATGTCTAACCCCCACACCCTGCCCAAACCTAAGATACGACCATTCGGATTATTTGAAATTGCTAAAATCACTGCGCGAAATCCCACGTATAAAAAAGGTGTTTATCCGCTCGGGAATCCGCTTTGATTATCTGATGAACGACCCACGGGGCGGCGTTTTTTTGCAAGAACTCTGCGCTCATCATATCAGTGGTCGCCTAAAGGTAGCTCCGGAGCATGTGTCCGCTAAGGTTTTGCAAAAGATGGGTAAGCCGGATTTTTCGGAATACAAAAAATTTGCGGCGGCATTTGCAGAAATAAACAAAGGGCTGGGCAAGGAACAATATCTTGTGCCTTATCTGATGTCCAGCCACCCCGGCTGTACCCTAAACGACGCAATAGAGCTGGCAGAATATCTGCAAAGCGAAAACGCAAAACCTGAGCAGGTGCAGGATTTCTATCCCACTCCGGGTACACTTTCTACATGTATGTACTACACGGGTCTCGACCCACACACGATGAAGCGCGTTTTTGTGCCAAAAACCCAACGCGAAAAAACAACCCAACGCGCCCTCATCCAATACCGTCTGCCCACAAACTACGAAATAGTAAAAAATGCATTAATCCAAGCAGGCAGAAAAGACCTCATCGGCCACCACCCGCGTGCATTAATCCGCCCCGCAAAAATCACAAAAGTTGTGAAAAAACCACCAAAAAAGAGGAGATAATCACCATGACAGCAGAAATCCTAACCGTAGGTACCGAAATCCTTCTCGGCAATATATTAAACTCAAACGCGGCATTTTTGTCGCAAGAACTCGCAAAGATTGGCATAGCCGTATACACGCATACATCCGTCGGCGACAATCATAAACGCCTGGCGGCGGCACTGCAACAAGCTAAATCCCGCGCCGATGTAGTAATCACCACAGGCGGCCTCGGCCCCACCCAAGACGATATAACAAAACCCGTAGTGGCAGAATACCTTGGCCTCAAAATGGAACTCCATGAGGCATCAAACGCCCTCGTGCCAAAAGGCGCATCTGTACTCCAAAATGATAATGGCTCGGCCCCGGGGATATGTATAGAGCAAGACGGTAAAACCATAATAATGCTACCCGGCCCGCCACATGAAATGCAACCTATGTTTGTAAATTTTGCAATCCCATATTTGAAAAACAAATCGGATAGGGTTTTTGTTTCACGTACCTTAAAAATAATCGGGTCGGGCGAAACCGCCGTAGAATCACAACTCCGTGACCTCATCGAAGCACAACAAAACCCAACAATAGCCCCCTATGCAAAACTCGGCGAAGTCCATATACGCTTGACAGCATCGGCATCAGACGAAAAAGCGGCAGAAGCAATGTTAGCTCCCATCGCCGAAGAAATCCATCGCCGACTCGGCGAAAAAATCTATGCCGAAAACGACATCACCCTAGCCGAAACAATCATAAAGCTACTCAAAAATCATACCCTGGCCGTGGCAGAATCCTGTACAGGCGGTATCATCAGCTCCGACCTGACCTCGGTAGCGGGTTGTTCACAAGTCCTGCAAGAGGGTTTTGTCACCTATTCCAATGAGGCAAAAATTGCCCGCCTCTCTGTAGACAAAACCCTCCTGCAAACCCATGGCGCAGTGAGTGCCGAAACCGCCGCCGCCATGGCAGAGGGTGCGGCAAAGGCCGCCAACACTACCATCGGACTTTCCACCACAGGCATAGCAGGCCCTGACGGCGGCACTCCGGACAAACCCGTAGGCACCGTCCATATCGGACTATACATCTCGGGACAAGGCACAATCACTGCTTCTCATGTACTAAAAGGCGGTAGAAACGAAGTCAGAAAACGTGCCGCTATACTCGCACTCGACCTTCTCCGCACCACCGTACAGCATTCTCCAGCAGCTTGCTAAACTCGGCATTGAGCCAAACTTCTAATACATGCCCCGGTGTGATTACACAAACCCTTCCCTTGCCCTGCCTGCGCACATACACCGCAGGTGCAATAAACTCTGGTGCATTAAAATACGGCTCGCTTTCATATTTACTTTCTTCGCCCTGTTTAGCCGCATAACTCGCGGCCAAAATATCAATGTCATCATTTAATATTTCCAAATGATAATGCTCATCCACTTCGCAAAAAATCCCGACACCTTCCGTTACGGGATGGGGTTTTAACATGCCGACAGTCACAGCGCAATTATTCGGATGAGAAGAAAAACGACAGCCCACCAATGCGTCCAACACATCCGTAGCTCCATCTTCCCCCGCAACCGTACCACTATGTGTAACCACAAGCCCGCCACCACTCTCCACAAACCCCACCAAAGCGGCCTGCACCTCCGCCGTTTTCCAAGCAGAGTTATTCTCTTGCGAAACATGGTCGCATTTGCTCATCACCACAACATCGTATCCCACAATCACAGAGGGGTCAAAAACCTCTGCATCCGCTACCACATCCACAACAAAGCCCTTCTCTTCCAGCGGCTTCATTCCACCCACAGGCACACTCTGCGGATGATAATAATCATCACAAAACAACAAAATTTTCATCTCAATCTCTCCAATTCTCTTAAACTACAGCGAAACAAATCATACGTAGATGTTTTGGTCAAAACCGCTCAACCCAGCATACACAGGCATTTGTTTCGATATAAAACTTTACATAAGGCATACAATTTTTGCTATCTGCAAGTTTGAGTGCTTTTAGCTCTTATGATATGAAGGGTACTTTCGAAAAAAGAGTACACTAAAAAATACTTAACCACCCTGTTTGCGGGAAAATATCGGGTTTTGAGAAGTAAGCGGGAGGAGGGTAGCCGAATTTTCATCCAGTAAGGTTTTGCTCTTGTAGGAATGATGCAGTATTGACTTGTCGATACTGTATAAGTGCGCAAACACTTAATTTAGCCCATTTTTATTTTTTAGTCGCTACAAGGCGGATAAATCCCATGTACTCACCATTTTTTATATCATACTTGAATATGTTCGTTTCGTCGGGAAATGGCGACGGAGGCCCAAACTCCACTTCGGCTCGTGCATAACGTAACCACAAGGCGCAACCGTTTGGGAGAACATCTGCTGCGTCAATAAATACAAGATTATCTTTTTCCCATAGAGCTTTCCACCACGGTAAGGCTTGCCATGTCCATAACTCATCACCTAGAAAATTTTGAATGTAATTAGGGATGCCATCCGTAATATCCTTAGTGTAACTGGTTTGGATAAAACCAATTTGCCCACCCGGCTTTAGAAATTTAAGAATATTTTCCAAATACCCCTCGTCCTGCCCGAAATACATAAATGAGTTTACACATATGATTGCATCAAAAAAGCCTGATGCAAACGGTAGGCTTTTTGCATCAGCTTGTATCGGTGTGACGAGATTATCCACACCATATGTTTTTACATTTTCCCATTTTTCATCAGGCGCATCCCATAAATCTACAGCGTAAACGTGAACACCAAACTCTTTTGCAAGGAAAACGCTTGTAATTCCTTTTCCGCAAGCGAGGTCAAGAACACGCATACCTAGCTGCAAGTCAAATGCTTGTAATAAATATTCTGTTTGCCAAAGCGGATGTGGCCCCATTGAATTATTAAGAATCCACATGGGGTCATATTTATTCGAGCGTTTAAACTGCTCATGGTGAAAAATATCGGAAGTGATTTGATTATCCAAATTTATTCCCCTTAAAATTGCTTTAAAATATCGTGATGCCCTACGTCTACAAGTGCAATAAGCTTATTTCCTTCATAATACCAAATGATTCTTACGTCCATGTTAGCACTCGATTCAAAAAGTCTGTCTGTTCCTTGGATGCGTTTTGTTCTTAGAGATGGATGAGATGGGTCTTTTGATAACAATATCAGTTTGTTCGCAATTTGTCTTTTCTCTGTTTCACTTAATTTTTTGTAATGCTTTTTGAATTTGTCAGAGTATGCAAATTCATATTTCATTAGCCATCACCTTCAAGTGAAGCAATTAAATCATTTACATCATCAAAAACAGGTTGCAAACCAGCTTTAACATCCCGTTTGATTTTTTCAACGTCGTCTAAAATTTTGTCTACATATCCCTTGGGGTACACAACTACTGGCATAATACAAATCATGCCCTTATCTTCGAATATTTCTAACTTATCACCCGCTGAAAGCCCTAGCTTTTCAACTATGGTTTTAGGAATCGTTATCTGAGATTTTGGTCTTAGTTCAGCAATCACTATAGCCCCTCCTTCAAGTAGGAAATTCTAACTATCTTGATTGTATCAAGCCTATTAGCAAATGGCAACGATTTCGATGTAAACTTTGTAAAGGTGTTTTTGTGAAACATCCTCCACAACATAGGATGTGCGCTGCAGAGGGTGGAAATAACGCCTCCAATGCCTATTTGGAACAATATTTTCATATAAAATAAAGCAGTGGCTCAACATTATCGTCAAAATGAATTAGTATCGAAAAACTATTCTCTGATAGGTTGTTTTGAGCAAGCAAGTTAATCAAATTAGGAATCGTATCCTCCCAAAACACTTTGTCATGAAACGCAAGTATAAAACCAACAAATGTTCCCATGATTTTTAACCGAGCTATACGAAAAAGCAACCGCTTCATTTTTCACCTCAATGCAATACAACATATTGATTTTACGCACGTACCACACCGTGGTACATAAGATAGAGTAAAAACAACAGCAAGCAGTAACGCTACATGCTTTTTGAAATTTCCATAACATTTAGCCTCCCATATGTTTTTCCAGAGATTACTACATGTTCTGACATTTTGAAAGAAAATTTTTCTAAATTTCGCGATTTTCCTTCGGAAAACGCTGATTCGTTCACTGCCCTCGTTTAACGCTTCACCAAAATTTTGAGTTTATAGAGGTCGCCGTAGATGT
>JGI24703J35330_11748677_pt1 | contig 24621 bp, 25 predicted proteins | sample TergutNt197P1_FD_35330 | JGI IMG/M metagenome (IMG submission 35330)
ATAAATCGCTCCTTTTGTTTTTATTATCACTTTGATAATGATAGTATATGAATATATTATCACATTGATAACATAAAGTCAAGTCTTTTTTATCACATTGATAATAAAAGTTAATCTACCATTAAAAAAATTTACTTGTTCTCAATAATATGACTAAATTTCAAATCGAATGTCATAACCTTTAATATTAAAAAAAATACCAGAAGATTAATTACAATACTACTGTAATATTTCTAGTATTTTTTTCTATTTTATTATTTCGTTTATTGCCCAATTGCAAGCATCAACAATTTCATCTCTTGTATCAGTTGAACTCAAATGTTTTAAAATTGGTAAGGCTTCTTTAGATTTTAAATTCCCTAAAGCATATATCGCGTTGCGTTGAAGTGGATTTTTCCCACGCCATGAAAATGCCATATAACCAAATCTAAGTTTAAATTGTTTATTAGACAGTGTAATAAATTCATGTAAATCGGGTAGTACATCACTTACAATTGGTCTCATTTCTTCATGAACTCGTGAATTAATATCTCGGTTAAAAGGACAAACAAGTTGACAAATATCACATCCATAAATAACATTACGCATCTTTCGTTTATATTCTTCATCAAGAATACCTTTGGATTGGGTTTGAAAACTTAAACACCTTTTAGCATTCATTACTCCCGCACCAAGCAAGGCTTTAGTCGGACAAGCTTTTAGACATTTTTCACAATCACCACATAAATTTTCTAATGGCACATCAGGTGCAAAAGGGATATCTGTTATTATTTCACCTAAATACACAAAACTACCGTATTTTTTTGTAATCAAAAGCCCGTTTTTACCGACAAAACCGATTCCAGCTCGCTCTGCAACAGCAACATCAATTAATTCACCTGTGTCAACCATAGGTAAAAATTTATACTCAGACTCTACTTTTTCACGAATCCGCTCTATCAAAGTATTCATTCGCATTTTTAATATACGGTGATAATCATTACCCCAACTCGACCTAGCAATCTGTCCGCGAGCAACTTTTGATAAAGTGGACGTTTCGTTTTTACAAAGTGCACTGGGATAAGCAAGCGCGATTGATATAATAGATTTTGCATTTTTGAGTAATAAATCAGGATTTAGACGTTCATCAAGATTTTGGTGTTCAAAACCGGAGTTATTTTTGAGTTGAATCTGTGAGGATAAACTGGCTCTTAAATATTCAAAATTATCAGCGGTAGTAAAACCTATTTCATCTATTCCAATACAGTGGGCTTGTTTTATAATCCATGATTTTAATTCATCTAGTTGCATTTTTTACCCCATTTTACCCCACCAAGTTTGGCTTTTTTTCTTCAATACTAAAATTAATAATAAAAATCCTAAAACTGGAAAGAGCAAACCTATAATTACAATTCCAAAAATACTAGGTATAAACCATCCTGCAACACCAATTGCAACTGCAATTATCATATTAATTATTGCTAATAATCCTTGAGTTAATCCACCTTTTACAGCTTGTTGCTCATTATCCCAATTTAGTCTTGGTGACATCATATCAAATATTAAAAATAATAAAGATGTGAAGATTAATGAGCCTACCATAAATAAGAAGAGTATGATTGCTTGCCATATCGGTAGGTGTAATAAAAAGATGATTCCAAATAAAGTAAATAACATTGGTATTATGTTTGACAATATTGCTACAATCAACTTAGAAGCAACAATCTTTTCAAGTGTTATCGGTAAATATTTCCAAGTATTTATTGTTTTACCTTCTCTTGAGAATGAACTCATTGCTGTTGTGTTATAACTTGTCATGAAGTATAAAATAGCGAAAACTATTCCGATAGTTGAGGCGACTGCATTATTGTCGATGAATCCTAATTCTCGTAGGTAACCTAGTGCTTCAGTAAGGTCATCAAGTCCCCCGCCTCCAAATACGGCTGCGATTACCATAACAAGTGGCATAAGAAGCGGAAGTAAAAAGCAGTTAAGAGCAAACATTGGTGTTCGTATAATATTTTTAAATTCGCCTGAGATTAAGAGTTTTACACCGGATTTTTTGATTTCAATATTATCTAAATCTTTTTGTCCGATTGACTCTTTTTTACTACTACTTGCACCAAAACCAATAATTGTAGGTAAATATAACCACTTACCGAATGATACGAATACAAAAACACTCGCAAGCGTAATTAATAGAAAAAATATAAGTGATAACCAATTTGAAGTAGGATAAAGAATGACTTCAATTGCCATCGTAACGGGTGTTAAAATAAACGTTATCGCCTGCATTAATGGATTGTTCATAAATGATTGTAAGTCAAAATTTTCCATCGTTGCACCGGCACCGATTATTGCGCCACCAATTGATGAAACGATAAAAATAAAGAAGAAAAAGACTGCACGAACTATATCTCTGTTTTTAGCAAAACTTGTAATTCGCATAAAAATCATAAGTAATACTACGAGTAAAACAGTTGGAAAAATTGGAATTAAGAAAAATAAAAGCGTAAATGCGAGATAATACAATATACCTAAACTTTCTAAAATACCAAAAGTTATCATCAACGGAAAATAAAACATAGCTAGAAAAACATACTGCGTCACTAATGCAACAACAAATTTAGATAATATTAAATCCGTTGGTTTTAGTGGCAGAGGCATTAAATATTCGATATCTTTTGAATAATAAAATGTTTCTAATACCGATAAGGTCGTAAACATCATTATCACTAGAGTTCCAAGAATAATACCCGCTTGAATAAGTAGATTTTGCATTCCGATTAAACTTAAATTCTCATGTAAGAATCTAACACTTTGTGCAACTAGCGGAAGAAAAACGATTGCTACTACTATAACCGCGAAAACATTTGTTAGTACAGTTAAATCTTTTCCTTTTTTTGACCGGTAAGTCATTCCCGACATAAAATTTGTTTTAAGTTGCACCTTGATTAATGCAAATAATTTATCCATTTGCTGTTACCTCCATAAAGATTTCTTCAAGAGTCAACCCAATATAACGAGATTTTAACTCATCTAAATGTCCGCAAAAAATAATTTTTCCTTTATTAATCATGGCAATTCGATCACAAAGTTTTTCAGCAACTTCTAAAACATGAGTTGAGAAAAAGACAGTTTTACCTTTATTTGCTTCCTCTTTCATTATTTCTTTTAGTGTAAAAGCAGCCCTTGGATCAAGACCGGTCATCGGTTCATCGAGAATAAATACCTCTGGTGAATGGAGTAAAGCTCCGATAATAATGATTTTTTGACGCATACCATGAGAATAACTTTCTATTTTATCCTTAAGCGCTTGTTCCATTTCAAATCGTCGAGATAGTTCAATAATTTTTTCTTTTAAAATTGCGCCACTAACCCCATAAACACTTCCCATAAATTTTAAATATTCGATACCTTTTAATTTTAAATACATATCCGGCGAATCTGGCACAAAACCTATTTTTTGTTTTGCAAGTAGTGGATTTGCAGCGATATTAACCCCCCCGACGAATATGTCTCCTGAGTCGATTGTTTCAATCCCGGTTATCATTTTAATTGTAGTAGTTTTTCCAGCACCATTGTGCCCTATAAATCCAAATATTTCTCCCGCTTCAATCTCTAAATTAATATTATCAACAGCTACTTTTGATTTATTATACGATTTTGTAACATTTTGAATTTTAATCATTAAAGTTCATCTCCTCGAATTTTGTTCATCTTTCAATTATCTCATAAATCATTAGCATCGTCAATATTCTACACTATTAAAAATAAAATATATTGCTTTAATTTGTTCATATAATTGTATCGTTTCATATTCTGAATCTAGATTTAAATAAATTGTTGATGCCGAATATCTAGTGATTTTAATTGTGCTTTGTGTATTTTCATTTACAAATAATAAACCACTCGAAAAATGTCCTCTTAATACTCCTGAACCTGCATTAAATCCATTGATCCGTCGTCCTGTACCTATTTCGCGTATTGATAATGGTAAAATTTCTACATTCGATATATCTTCAAATAAAATAGTTAAACCGTACAAACCGCGAATTCGAAGATAATCGTTTTCAATGTCAATTCTCGGTTGTAAACTTGCAAAGATAAATAAACCTAACGTTGCTAATAGAATTAAAACTGTCGCAACGAAACTTAGTTGTTGGGGATTAAATTTGTTTTTCATGATGTTGCCTCCTAACTTTAATAATAAATATCAGTTAGACAAAGTCCTTGAGCAGGGGCTGATTCGAGATGATGAGGTTTTTGTCTTAATTCTAATAAATCTTTGATATAACTTACTCTTTCTTTTGAACTGCCAACATCTACAAGTGCTTTAACGATTAAACGAACCATATTAAATAGGAATCCATCCGCATTGATAATTATTTCGACACCATCGCCGGTTTTATTAATTTCGATATAATTTACAGTCCTTATACTTGATTCAGTTGTTGCTTTAGCTGATTTAAAAGTTGAAAAGTCGTGAGTTCCGAGTAGTATGTTACTTGCTTCTCTCATTTTGTCTATATCTAAATCCTTTGGTAAATACCACGAATAATTACGATTTCGCGGGTCTAAAGTGTGCGAAATTTTATAACTATACGTTTTACTTTTAACATGATGACGGCAATGAAATTCCTCAAGCGTTTTTTCAAGTTCTACAATAATTATATCTCTGGGTAACATTTCATTTAAAATACTTTTCGTTTTAACAACATCAATGTCTTTATTTAGATTGAACGTAACTTTTTGATTTAGTGCATGAACTTTTGCATCGGTACGAGAGCTTTCTGTTGTTTTAATATCCTCATGAAATAATTTGGCAAGAGTCCATTCCAAGACATTTTGGATTGTATTTTTGTGCTTTTGTTTGGCATACCCCCCATAACGAGAACCATCATAAGAAATCGTCATTAAATATTTATAAGAATTTACTTCTTTATTTTTGGCTTGTCGAACAGCACGTTTTTCTTCTAGTGCAGCTTGCTTTTTTTGTTTTATTGTATTCATAATCATATCCCCTTTTTTATTCAATCAATGTTTGTATACGTTCGAAAATGCTAGGATGGGTCGATCTGAAAATCCTAACGAGTTGCGGTGGATGTACGTCGTTTAACGAAATCGATGCCAATGTTTGAAATAATTCAATTCCTGCCTCATAATTGGCGGTTTTTTCTAAAGCAAATTGATCAGCTCTTCTTTCAATACTACGAGAAAAATAATTTGTTGCTGGACTTACAAAAAACAATAGCATATATATCGATAAAATAGCAACTGGAATTTGAATAAATTGATCTTCTTCAAAACGATTAAGTATTTTATAGATAATAAATAATCCACCAAACGCAAACCCAATTGCAATCACGATCGCAATATAGACATCACGATGCAGATAATGTGCAATTTCATGCGCAATTAAAAACATCAATGCATCTTCACTTAACCCCTCTATCGCTGTGTCCCATAATACTATTCGAGCACTACCTCCTATGCCAGTTACATAAGCATTAATAGAATTTGTGCGACCAGACATTTTCACTTCATATAAATTGCTAATTGATAAGTTGAATTCTTCAGTAAATTCCGTTATTCGATTTCGCAACTCTAAATCTTGTAGTGGTACAAAATCGTTATATAAAGGATCGATTATAACTGGCTGAATAAACATGAAGAAAAAGGCGAATGGAATAAAAATGAACCAAGAAATTAACCACCATTTTTTTTTAAACCTTTTTTTAATTGATATAACAACAAGTAATATTATGAGATAAAGTAAAAAGTCGATAACAAAATCGATTCCTCTATTGCGAAGCCATCGGGAAAGAGACATAAAAGATGTTCCATAAAAACGAGCTAGTTGGAAATTAATGAATTGAAACGGGATTCTGACTAAAAATGAAAATAACGAGAATACGAAAAAATATATCGTATATTGCAAAGATTTATTTCGGATGTTTTTTTGACACCAATTTTTTGCTTCTGTTGATAAATCGCTCGTAAAGAAATATAGAATTGCTAACCAGTGAATTGGATTAGATAAGAAGAATAATAGGTGCCTTATTCTAGCAAAGGTTATCGCTTTTTGAATATCACTTTCTGGCATAAAAGTTGACGGATCCGCAACACTTCCTATATAAACATCGGGAATAGTTCTTGTGGTAAAATGAAATAAATATAAATAAATAAATCCTGCATACATCAAAAACGTGAGGATTATTTTTTTCCACGTTTTATTTGTCATAATTTTATTCCCCCAAAATATTTCGTTATATTATCTAATAATTAGATAATAATCATTGTTTAAGCCCGTTTAAATAACTTTTCTATTTCATAAGTCGTCAATTTTACAATTATCGGTCGACCATGTGGACAAGTGTAAGGCTGATTACATCTACATAATTGCGCAAGTAAACCTCCGACTTCATGATTATTAATATATTGATTAGCTTTGATTGATTTTTTACAACTCATTGTAATCGAAACTGCTTCGCGTAATTTCGCTATAGTGACATTTTGTCCACTCAGATAAACGTTAATTATCGTTTTTATTATCTGTGTTGGTTCATTTATCGCCCATAATGGAACTGAACGCACGATTATTTCGTTGTTTCCAAATATTTCCACCACAAACCCAAAACCTCGTAAATCTTCGATATGATTATTTATTCTAACAATTTCAGCGATTGAGTAATCTAGCAGAATTGGCACTAATAATTCAACACAATCGGATGTAGCTGAACCCAGTAAAGGATAATTTTTTTCATATTCGACTCTCTCCATAGCAGCATGTTGATCAATTAAAAATAAACCTTCCGCGTTTTGAGCAAGTAAATAGGTTCCATGTAATTGACCTATATAATCAAGTTGAAGTTGATTTTTTTTACTATCTGGAATTTGAACAGTTACTTTATTTTTTATTTCTTCAGTTTCTGTTATGTTATTTATTTCTTTGGTTTGATAATTATTAACAGGAGTTTCGTGAATTATAAGAGGGTTCATTTGAGGCGAATATTCAGTATCAACAAGACGGGATATTGTTTCGACCGAATCCGCTGTTTCAAACATTGTCGATTTTTTGTTATTTCCTGAGAAATTTTGTTTTTCATAATAATTGCTAGCTTGAGAAATCGTCGGTTGTGTGAACTTAGGCTTAATAGTAACTGAAGGTGAGGTTAATACTGGCTCAGGAATATAGGTAAGTTTTTTTAATGTTTTTTGAATCTCTGAGGTAATAAAAGACTTAAGGCTTTCTTCTTTTGAAAATCTTACTTCAATTTTGGCTGGATGAACATTTACATCTACGAGAATCGGATCAAGTTTAATATGAATGACTGCAATTGGAAAACGTCCTATTGGTAAAAAAGTATGATATGCTTCAATTACTGCTCGCACAACTTCAAAATTTTTAATCGGTCGATTATTAACTAGAATTGTAATATAATTTCGTGATGCGCGGGTAATATCTGGTTGTGCAATATAACCATCAATCGAAAAATCAGAGTTTTCTTTTGAAAAGTAATGCATTTTTTGAGCAATATCGTATCCATAAATATTTTTTATCACATTTAATAAGTCGTTATTTCCAGAGGTTTTAAAAATTTCTTTCCCGTTATTTGAAAAATTAATTGAAACATCTGGTCGAGAAAGAGCTGCTTTTGTTAAATAGTCTGTTATGTGAGAGAGCTCTGTGTTTAAACTTTTTATATGTTTTAAACGTGCGGGAGTATTGTAAAACAAATGATTTACTTCAATTTCTGTCCCCCTACTAGATAAAAATCCCATTTCTTTTTGAATTTCTCCAGCTTTTATATGGATAAATGTCCCTTCATCACTACCATTATTTGTCTTTAAAGTAACATCAGCTACTGAGGCAATAGAAGGTAATGCTTCACCTCTAAATCCTAATGTAACAATACGCATTATGTCTTGAGAAGAGCGCACCTTACTTGTAGCATGCCTTAAAAAAGCAATTTTCGCGTCGTGATTATTCATTCCCGTTCCGTTGTCAATGATTTTTATTTGTCTAACTCCACTATCAAGTAAGTGAATTTCAATTTTAGAAGCCTTAGCATCAATAGAATTTTCTACGAGTTCTTTTACTGCTGAAGCGGGACGTTCAACAACTTCACCAGCAGCAATCATGTTGGCTAAATGCGTGTCCATTATCTCGATAGTATTCAAAGTATTCACCTTCTTATTTTTTTACACGTTGAATTATCTTATCATAAATTTTCAACATATGTGGTTCATTACAATAATGAATTAATTGATTAATTGGTAGCCACGCAATCGCACTATTCTCATCTGAGTTAACAATAAAAGGATTTTCTTCACTCGTTTCAAGTAAATAAGTTACGTTTAAATGAAGATGATTACCAATATCTTTATTATTTTTCAGATGATTAAAAACAGGTAGGATTTCGATTGAAATCGGAACTTGTCCTAATAATTGAAAGTCTCGTATTCCCGTTTCTTCCATAGCTTCTTTAAAAATAACTTCGATTAAATTAGGATTACCATCACAATGACCTCCAACCCAACTCCAACTTTTATAGATATTGTGAAAAACCATCAAAGTCTTCGTTTTCTCTGGATTAATAATAAAACCAGATACTGTAAAATGAGCGATTTTTGAAGACCGGTATAAAACTGATGAGTTCATATAATCGATAAAATCTAACATCATTTCTTTTTCTTCATGTTCGAGCCGAGACTTTGGTTGATAATTATTAATAACAGAAATATAATCTACCATAAAGTAATTCCGCCAAATTCATAAACATTCTTATAACCCATATTGCCTAAAAGGTGTGCCGCAATTACACTCCTTCTTCCCGCTCGACAATATATAAGAATATTAGCTTCTTTGTCTTGTAGAATTTTTGTCGCTGTTGTTGGAATTAAATCGTACGGGAGCAATACTGCGTCTTCTAAATGTTGTACATTAAATTCCTCTTCTGTGCGAACATCAAGGATAATCGAAGATTTATATTCTTTTTTTATCCTCATCGCTTCTTTAAAAGAAATTTGTTTAAAATTAACTATTGGTGCTCTAATTAATTCATCAATATTTTGCATTTGCGAACCTCTATCATTTAAAGTTTTTCGTGTCTTTACGCTCGTCTTCACTTTTTATATTATACCATACTTTTTTTAACTAAGTGTGAATGTTAGGATAATTTTTAAAAAAATTTATTTATTTTGGTGTATGACATAATTATCATTTGTGCTATAATAAAAGATGAATAATTGGGAGGTAAAAATATGCAAAATTTCAACTATATGAATGAAACAAAAATTATTTTTGGTAAAAACACTGAAAGTCAGGTTGGAAGCGAACTGCTACTACATACTAACAAGATTCTTCTTCATTATGGTGGTACTTCGGCAAAAGCGTCTGGCTTATACGATAGGGTCGTACAATCACTTAATGAATCAGAAATTGAATTTGTTGAACTCGGAGGTGTTAAACCAAATCCACGTACCGACCTTGTTTATGAAGGGATAGAATTGTGTCGTAAAGAAAATATCGAGTTTATACTAGCAGTTGGCGGAGGATCAGTTATAGACTCAGCTAAAGCTATCGCATCTGGAGTTCACTATGAAGGCGATTTTTGGGATTTATATACAAAAGGAATTAAAGCTAATAAGCATTTAAAGGTAGCTACGATTTTAACGATTCCGGCAGCTGGTAGCGAAGCAAGCACTTCTACTGTTATTACTAATGAACACACAAAAGAGAAAAGAGATTATGGTCACGCACAACTTAGACCAGTTTTTTCAATCCTAAATCCTGAGTTAACATTTACACTTCCGGATTATCAAACTGCATGTGGTCTCGCTGATATGTTTGCTCATGTTGTAGAACGTTATTTCACTAGTACTCGAAATGATATATATACGAGTAGGTTGTGTGAAGCAACGATGAAAACTGTGGTAGAACTAGGACGTAAAATTTTCAAAGATCCACATAATTATGAATTACGAGCAGAAATTATGTTATCAGGAATGGTCGCTCATAACGATTGGCTCGGTCTTGGTCGCGGTGGAGATTGGTCTAGTCATCAAATAGAACACGAATTAAGTGGTTTTTATGATTTAGCACATGGAGCAGGATTATGTATTATAATACCTGCATGGATGAAACATGTGTATAAAAATGATGTTGCGTTTTTCGCAAAATTTGCAAATCGCGTTTTTAATATTGAAATCAATACTAATAATTTAGAAGAAACTGCACTCGCTGGAATAACAGAGGTAGAACGTTTTTACAAAGATATATCAATGCCCACACGCTTTTTTGATGCCTCAATTCCAACAAACGAAATTGACGAAATGGTAAAAAGTGTAATGAGAGGTCGCGAATCATTCGGCTCATTTGCGAGTTTAAATGCAGACGATGTTAAAAATATCTATCAATTAGCGATATAAAATTATAAAACTATTAATCAAATAAATATTATTTTCGTGTTTACATTGAGTTTATGAAAAGCTAGTATAATTTTAAAAGCAAATTCAATGTTTGCTACTATATCATGTAGATAAAATATGTTAAGAAAGTTGGAATTAATTATGCCTAGAGTACGCGATCGCGATACACCCTCATTTAAAGATGCAACTATAAATATGAATACCAAAGAAAAATTGTCTTATATATGGGAGTATTACAAAATTCATATTATCGGTACACTTTCTGGTTTATTATTGGTATTTTCGATTGTGCATGCTTTCGTAACTCAAACAGACGATTTTTTCACACTAACTATAGTGACTGGATTTGAACATACATTCACTGCAATAATGGAACCTGATGCGAATGACCAATCAGGAGAACACAGTCCATTTCAATCAGGAGAAATGATTCCGGGAATTTGGTTTGATCCAGAACTTACAAATAATTTGGAAGATATCCTATTAGCTAATAAAGAAAATCATAATTATGAAGTTCTTGTTAATCTCCTACCGATAAATTTTGAAAGTCTACAAGTATTAACCACACACTTTGCTGTTGGAGTAATCGATACTTTTGTAACTTACCAACTGGATTTTCAATTGATGGCTGAATTTGATTATTTCTTTCCCCTCGATGAACTTCCGTTTTACATACCCCAACACGTAAGACATGGTGAATATGGAATTTATTTAAAATACTTACCATTTATAAGCGAAAGTATAATCGGAATGGATGACTTAGTAATTGGTGTTTCACTAACATCACAAAACCTTGAAAATGTCCAAACTTTCTTTGAAACATTTTTAACTAATTAAATAAAAGAAAAGATGGAATTGTGCTTAACGATTTCATCTTTTTTAAATTTATTTTGTCCAACTATCACACGAATGACAGTGACTTTTTTTTAAAGTTTTCGAAACGAATGGATTACCATCAACATAAAATCTAAGGGGTGCATCGGTCCACTCTCCCTTGTTCGGTATTCCTATTCTCGCAGTCGTAATTATTTTTTTGGGAATTCTACTGTTTTTTAAATCGATTATTATCTGATTACTATTTAATATTTGCCTATTGAACGATGCATTAATCCCCATTGCTCGTGTTAATTTGCCAGGTCCATTTGTCAAATCACTCAATTCTTTATTTCGTTGGAGTCTCATGTAATCAACACCTTCAGCCGGCTCAACAGCCCTTATCAACACAGCTTCTGGATGTAAACTGTCTCTTGAAACAATGTTTAACATATAATGACCATGCATACTATAAATATAAATAGTTCCCGCTTCTTGGTACATCGCTTCTACTTTGGGAGTTCTTCTGCCCTCATAAGTGTGACATGCTTGATCAATAACACCTAAATATGCTTCAGTTTCTACAATATAACAAGAAACAATTATATCTTCGTGATAAACGATTATCTTTTTACCTAAAAGATACTGAGCGAGTTCAATAGTCGTTAATTTGTCAATATTTTCCATAACTACCTCTTTTAATTTTATATAATTAAGATGCCCGATGTTGATAAAATTATCATTTTTTCAAAAGCACCAAAAAACGAGTTCAGAAGAACTCGTTTTCTAAAATATTACTTTTCAGTATCATATTGACTTTCAACAGAAGCCGCTACTGTGATCATTTGGTCGCGATCAAGTGTTTCAGACACTAAGAAGAATTCAACACCATTTCTTTGCCAAGTAAGAGTAGTGTCAGTAATTGCACCAACTGAACCATTAATCATTACTGGCTCACCTTGAATAACCTCAGGACCATTTAAATCACGAACACGAGCTGTTTCTTGGATTAAAGTAAAGTCTTGCTCACCGTACCATGTCATAATAACTCGCTCTCCGTGAGTTGTTGCGAATGCACGCTTAGTTCCAAAATCTGCACCAGCAGTATAGAATGGGTATAATAATGCAGCTTCAACATTTGCTACTGCAACAACTACATTTTCACCCATTACGTCTTGAGCAAGTTCCATAATAGAATCTGCAACGAAGAAGTTTTCACCCATTTCATTATTCCACTCGAATGAATCAAATTGCATAGTTAGTCGAGCATTTCCTTCAGCGTCGTTTACTACAACAACAGAAGGAGTTAAATACTTGCGATCAAAATTAATTACTTGTTCAACTAAATCGCCATTAGCATGATAATCAGCAACTAAAGTAAAACGATAGTGATCATCTAACACTTCAAACACTGTAGTCTCAGCATTTAAAATATCTGTCAGTAAAGACTGAATTAAATATACTTGAGAGCTAGTTTCAGGCCAATCACTTTGGAATTTAAATTGCTTATTTAATGAAGGAGTTAAAACAAAGACACCGTCATCATTTTTTAAGATAATTTGTTCATTTCCAGTATCAGCATTTTCCATTGTAACTCTGAAGTAATTAGGTTGTGCAAATCCAACTTCAACATTATAACGATGAATTTGTCCTTCACTTTCTACTTCCATAACTCCAGTAGCAAGATATGATGTATTGTCATTTAGATTAGTAGTTAAACGAGCAACAACATCCTCTTCACTCATGTCACCGCAACCTACAAGCCCCCATAATGCACCTGCTGCTACAACAAGCAGTGTGACAGCACCGATGTAACGTTTTTTCAAATACTTACTACGGTTGCTACTTTGTTTCTTGAATCTGTTTTTGAATAATTTTTTCATCTCTTCCACCTCAATATCTTTGATAATCAATATTATGAGTTGGGTATGCGAGATATTCATAAAAGGTTACAAAAAAATCGAAATTTGTGAAAAAATATTAAACACTTTTAACCTTTATAGAGAAATCTTAATTTTTTATTGGTAAATTACAAATGCAACAACATAATTATCGGAATGACTTAGTGTAATAAAAATATCTGGAATATTTGGCGACAACAGAAATGGAGCACCGGATTCATTATTCAAAATTGTAAAATCATAAAATTCCTTATTTTTACAAATCTTTGGTGCAGCTTTAAAAATTGCTTCTTTAACGGCAAAGCGTCCTGCAATATACTCAAGTTTGCGTTTTTCATTTTTCAAGTCAAAATACACATTTTTTTCATCTTCACTCAAAATTCTTTCGACAAATTTTGCAATATCACGAACCGCTAAGATACGGGCAAACTCGACGATATCTACTCCAATTCCTTTCATATTTTAACCTCCAAGTCGACTTTTGTCGGACGATTTTACTTTCTTTTTGTAAGATTTTGCGATATAATGTATTACGAGGGGCGGGGAGAATACTAGAATGGAGTGTTTTTCGAATCATGCTAGATCTCTTAAAACAAAAGGATACTTTGTTATCACAATTACAACAATACGCAAACACTTTCGGTCTTTCACACCCATATACGGTGAAAAAAAGCCAAGAGCTTGACGTAATTATTAATCGAATTGTATTCCAAAGTGTTCAGTCGCAAAAAAGAGCCAGCTAATCTTAGATTAGCCGGTTTTTTTTATTTAATTTCCTGAATGAAGTAAACGGATTTGGCGAATTACAGGCTGTTCTTCATCAACAACAGTCCCATTTCGATCAATTGGATTCACACTTGCCACTACACGGTCGATAATTTCAATACCTTCAATTACACTACCAAAACCAGCATATCCACCATCTAAGTGCGGTGAATCAGCATGCATTATAAAAAATTGCGAACTCGCACTATTAAAATCAAATGCTCTTGCCATTGATAATACTCCACGACGATGCTCAATTGGATTATCTATTCCGTTGTTACTAAATTCACCAATAATTTGTGTTCCACTACCACCCATTCCAGTACCATCAGGATCGCCCCCTTGAATCATAAAGCGATTTATTATACGATGAAATGTCAACCCATCATAAAAACCTTCATCAACGAGTGATAAAAAGTTTTCAACGGTAATTGGGGCATATTCAGGGTAAAGCTGCGCAATCACATGACCAAATTCTTCAAAGTCAATTAAAATTACGGGCAAATTTTCATTTGGAATAACAAATTCATCTAAATTTATCTCTACTCGATTAGGATTTATAACTGGACGGTTTGAGTTGCATCCAGTAGTCACTAATAAAAAGCTAAAAATTAAAATAAACAACACATTTTTTTTCATTTAAACAACTCCTTTTATTAATGGAATCCGTACCTCAACAGACGTTCCCACACCTATTTTACTGCTTACTTTAATATTACCATGTGCGAGATCTACAATACGTTTTACTATTGACATTCCAAGGCCGAATCCATCAGTATAATGTGAACAATCACCTTGGAAAAATTTTTCAAATATTCGATCTTTTACATCAACAGGCATTCCCTCGCCAGTATCTTTAACAACTACTAAAGCAAAATCACCATCATAATCGCAAGTAACTGTTAACAATGAATATGGCGTGCTATAATTAATCGCATTTGAGATAATATTAATCCATACTTGTTTCATCATCTCTTCGTTACACTTTATTATAACATCTTCTATCTCAAGATTTAAATTTATTTGTTTCAAAGACCAATCTTTTTCTAGTAAGACTAATGTTTGACGAAGTTGTTCACCTAAATTAAAATTTTGGACATTAGTTAAATAAGTCTGATGTTCGAGTTTTGTTAGGGTTAAAACATTGCTAGAAAGATTTATTAGTCGGTTCGATTCAGTATAAATTATATCGATATACTCTCGCTGTTTACTTTCAGTTAAGTCTTGTTCTTTTATTTGTCTTGAAAATCCACGAATCGAAGTAATCGGTGTTTTAAACTCATGTGAAAATGAGCTAATAAAATCTTTTTTTAACAATTCAACACTCGATATTTCTTTTGTCATCTGATTAAAACCATTTAGTAAACGAGAAAGCTCTGGTATTTTTACGTCCGTGCTTACCACAGCATTATAATTACCTAACTCGACTTCTTTAAATGCTTCTGACAGTTGATATAATGGTTTGATAAACATATTATTAAAACGATAAAAAACGACGATACCCGTTAGGACACTCACAATAAAAAATATCAAAATAATGATTAATATGCCATGTGGGCCTGTGTTGTAAACATCGCTAGAATTAAAAATCCCGCCGTGATAAGCTAGTAAAAAGAAAAGACTAAGTAGAGAATAAATCGAAATAATAATTACGAAGATGGAGATAATGAGTCGTACCTTAAGTGTTCTTATTCTTCGAATTTTCATTATTTTACTACTACCTTGTATCCAAGGCCACGGACTGTTTGTAATTCGAAATCATTGTTTGATTTCATTCTTTCTCGTATCCTATTTACGTGTACATCCACTGAGCGTTCGTCTGTATCACTTTCTAAGCTCCATAAATCATCGATAAGTTGTCTGCGTGTAAAAATCTTATTTGGATAGGAAATTAATTTAAATAATAATAGAAACTCTTTTTTGGGAAGGGTAATAGTAGTATTTTTCCAAGTTACTGAGAATTCATTATAATTTAAAGTGGTGTCGCCGAAAGTGATAAGATGGTCATTAGATATTTTAGCACGTCTAAGAAGAGCGTTTATGCGTAAAATAAATTCTTCTTCATTAATCGGTTTTGTCATGTAGTCATCTGCGCCTTCGTTGAAACCTTTTGACATATCTGACATCTCACTTAAAGCAGTAACCATTAATATGGGTGTTTCGAATCGATTTTCTCGTAACATTTTAACGAAATCAAATCCGTTTACTCCTGGTAACATAACATCTGTTACAATTAAATCAATAGATATTTTATCAAGTATTTCTAGTGCTTTCTCAGTTGAATAACTTGTATGTGCTCGGTATCCTGCTTGTTCAACGAGTGCTTGCATTAATGTATTAATATTTTTGTCATCTTCCACTATTAAAATGTTTATCAACTTGCTCACCTACTTATTTAAAATAATGAAAAGGCTGCGACTTATTTAGCAACCTTAATTTTTTAATTCCTCTTTTACGATTGTTTCAACCATTAAAGCAATTTCTTGGGTTTCCATATCTTTGTATGTTTCATAAGGGATGGGGTCATGTATTTTAATTTTTACCGTCGTTGAAAGTGGCCACCTTTTACCAACAAATTCACTATTATAAATCGTCATTGGTACGATATTTGCTCGTGCTTTTGTTGCTACTTTAAAACTTCCAGCTTTAAACAGTCCAATCGGTCCATTAACTACTCGAGTTCCTTCGGGAAATATTACCATTAATATTCCTTCTTTAACTGTTTTGACAGCATCACTTATCGTTTTTACAGCTGCGCGAGGATTTTCACGATCAAGAAATCCACATTTGATTAGACGCATTCCTCTATTAAGCAAGAAAATTTTACCAATTTCTTTTTTTGCGATGTATGCATGACGTCTTTTAATCACTTTGAGTAATGAAAATATATCAAAGATACTATGATGGTTTGCATAAATAACACCTGTCTCAATATTATCTTCACTTATTTTTTCTAAACCAATAATTTCAGTTTTTGAAAATGTTAAGAGTGGTACTGCCCAAGAAGCTAACCAACTTACGAAACGCCAACGATCTGTATCGGAGTATTTTTCATTTTCTAATTGGATAAATCTGTGATTTAATAATAATACTATCGTTATAAAAGCAATCGGAATTGCGATTAACACTATACCTAATATTTGCAAAAAAAGAATCATTAAACTACTTCCTTTCATAAAGCACAAAGCATAAATCTTGTGTTTCTTTTTGGATTGATGAATTAAATTGTGTTAAGTCAATTTTTGGAAACCATGCGTCACCTTCATAGGCATGTTTCACGTATGTTATATAAAGACGATCGATTCGAGAAACTAAGTGTTCATATATCTTGGCACCACCAATTATAAACAATTCTTTTTCTCGTGGATAAGTATCGATGAAAAAATCAATATCCTTCACTGTTGTAACAAATTCATTATCAATTACGGAATTTGTTTTACTTGCTACAAAATGATGTCTATTAGGTAGCGGTTTACCTCGATAACCAATTATCGATTCATATGTTAAACGTCCCATGAAGATATCGTGTCCAGTAGTTACCTTTTTAAAATAATGTAAATCTTCTTTAAAGTGCCAAGGTAATTTATTATTTGATCCTATTAAGCGATTTTCATCCATCGCAACTATCATAGAAATCATATTATATCCTCCAAAAATAAAATTTATTTTTTATTATATATAACACAAATTTATTAACTCTTTATAAATTTGTGTTATATTTTAATTTAAACACTAACTTTTCCTTTTATTAGTGGGTGTGGATCGTAATCGATAAGTTCGAAATCGTCGAATGTAAAATCAAAAATTGATTTAACTTCATTTGTAATATTTAATTTTGGGAATGGTTTTGGTGTTCGTGCAACTTGTTCATTTACTTGATTAATATGATTATCATAGATATGAGCATCGCCAAATGTATGAACAAATTCACCTGGTTTTAGTCCTGTTACATGTGCAATCATTATTGTGAGCAAAGCATAAGATGCGATATTAAAGGGAACGCCGAGAAATACATCAGCTGAGCGCTGATATAACATACATGATAATTTTCCTTCTGATACATAAAATTGGAACATCATATGACAAGGTGGTAATGCCATTTCATCGATATCTCCTACATTCCAGGCATTTACAATTAACCTACGTGAATTAGGATTAGTTTTAATCTGTTCGATAACTTCATTTAATTGATCTATTATACGTCCATCTTTTGAAACCCAGTTTCGCCACTGATGTCCATAAACAGGCCCTAAGTTGCCATCAACATCTGCCCACTCATTCCAAATACGAACGCCATTTTCTTGTAAGTATTTAACATTGGTGTCGCCAGCGACAAACCATAATAACTCGTGTACGACTGATTTCCAGTGCACTTTTTTAGTCGTAAGTAAGGGAAATTCTTCGCTTAAATCAAATCGCATTTGGTGTCCAAAAATACCTTTTGTTCCTGTACCTGTTCGATCTGACTTATGTGTCCCTTTTTCTAAAATTAATTTAATAAGATCTAAATATTGCTCTTCTTGATGTCTCGACATAATAAAAAACTCCCTAAATTTTATTCAATTAATATGATAACAAACTTTCTATGAATTTGCAATCTCAAAATTAAATATTTCCCTGATGAGTTGTTTTATAACATATATAAAACATAATTCGTGTTTATTATAATTTATCATTCTGGATAAAAAAATACCTGAGGAATTTATTCCTTAGGTAATTAATGTTTAAACGTTAAAATTTCGATTTAGATTTCTCTAGCAATAAGCCTATTAAAGTTATAATTATGAAGACAACTACAAACACTATTACACCTAGGCGTTGGTTGTAAATTATCGCAAAAATTAAAAATCCTGCTCCGATAATCGAGAAAAGGGGCGATATAATTCGTTTGAAAAAACCGAGTTCTTTTTCTTTTATCATCATTCCAATAAAAATTGGTATCATAAATACTTTAAAACTTATAGGCATGAGTCCTGGTAAATCGAAGAAAAAATCGCCATAAAATCCCATATGATTTCCTGCATTAACGAGCATCCAAAATCCAATAAGTATTAAAGAGATCGCCATTGAATTTGCCGGCATTTTTGTTGCACGGTCTAGTTGTGAAAATACTTCTTGTCGTGGTCCTGTGTGATTTGATGATAAAGTATAAAACATGCGACCAGAACCGATAATTAGGCCGTTTAACGTTCCTAGGCATGAAATTATGATAAAAACAAATAAAATTGTTCCTGCTGCAGGTCCAAAGATATTAGTAAATGCCGCCATTACTCCTGCCCCGCTAGTTAAACTCTCAACAGGAGCAGCACTAAATAATCCTACAAAGTAAGCAATATAAATTGCCATTACAATTAACATTCCGATAACTAGAGCGCGCGGTAAATTCTTTTGGACATTTTTTATTTCTTTATTTAAACTCATGGCAACTTCCCATCCGAGGTATGCAAAAGCAGTTGCGATTAAAGCCGCAAAAAATGGATTTCCTCCTTGAAATTCATAGATAGAATCAGTTATATTAGCGACTGTTGTTCCGTTTAATAACCCAGCGATTGTACCAATAATCCCCATGACTATTAAAGGAATTACTTTTATGAAAGTGCAACTTATATGAAATTTTTCTGACAACCAAGGGCTTAATTCATTGATTCCGAAAATAACAACTAGATAAAATAAGGCAAATATATATGTTTCACCACCAAAATTAGGATTTGTGTCAAAACCTAATAATATTGTCGTAAACCGACCCGATACCCATGCAAGGATTCCGACAAGAGGCGGAAAAAACATCGTTGCCATGTACCAACCCATTATATACGCAAACTTTTTACCAACTAATTTTTCAGCAAAGTATGCAAGTCCAGTAGCATCTTCATATTTTGCTGATAAAGTACCAAATGCATATGCAAAAGATAATGCGATGAGACCTCCGATTCCCCATGCTAATATTCCTAAACTTAAATTTCCACCTACTGCGGCAAAAACTACATCGTTACGAAAAAAAATTCCACTACCAATAACAGTTCCTACAACTAAACAGATTGATGCAAATAAACCAAATCTTCTTGTTAAATTTTCAGACATTTTTTCACTCCTAAATGATATATTAAAATAGAATATCATTTTAAAGATGTATTAGCAAGAGTTTTTAATTTAAAAACGTTTTTCACTCGAAATTCATTTAAAATTACAATCTCAAATTATAGTTAAGAGATTGTATCAATAGTTTCATTATTTTGAATTCGATATCGTTGATATAAATATGGAACCATTTTGTGATATTTGAAAACAAGAATAGCTAAGATTCCTGCGACTATAAAATATTGTTCTAATCCTAAGATAGCGATTGTTAAAATAAATATGATTAAAAAAATAATATTCGCGATTCTTATAACTTTGAGTACCATTTTATAATCAAGTACGCCTCTTAAAAAAGCTTGTATTAATCTCGATCCGTCAAGTGGTGTGATAGGTAGTAAATTAAATATTGCTATAGCAAATTGCGTGTAAATTAAAGTCGCAGGTCCATCGAGTAACAGTAAAATTAAGCCAAAAATAATATTAAAGATAATACCACCAGACGCTACACAAAAGCTTTCCCACGCAGGTTTTGTTAAATCATCTTTAAAAGTTAAAAACCCACCGATTGCACTTATTTTGAGTTCAAATATTTCCCACTTAAAAATACTTGCTATAATAAGATGTCCGCATTCGTGAATCGTTAATGCAATTAAATAGGTAAGATATATATCGATTTGACCTGAAATCAACGACAAGATAATTGCAATATAAAAAGAAAAATCAATCTTCATGTGAAACTCCCCCTGACTAAACTTATGATAGGGATATGTTATTTATGAAGGTTTGATTTTCTTTTCTTTTATTCGAGAAAATATCTTAGTAAAAGGTAGGTAAAGGAGTGAGAAATTAAAAATATTAAATATTAATGTAGTCATAAGTCTAGTTTGAATAAATTCAAACATTGTAACAGAAATATTAGTAAATAATACGACAAAGATAAAAGTAACAATTTCGGTGAATAAAATTGCTAGCCCGACTACATATAACAAGGATATAAAATTAATAGGTGTAACTGCGACAATATATTTTTTTATGAGATAAAATATCATCACAAAAAGAACCGTATAAAGACCGATCAGATTGGTTGCGTAAAAGTCGAATATTAGACCGAGAATTGTAGCTACATAAAAACCATTCTCTTTCTTGTCAAAAAACGGATAAAAACAAAGACCGATAAGTGAAAAATAAGGTATAAATGTTGCATTTTCAAAAGTTGTGCTAAATGGTTGATAAATCGCAAACAAGTTATCGATCGTAAATAGGATAAAAAATGTCAATATCGGTATCATCTTTACTCTTGCTCCTGGTCAGTTTGTTCATCAGTTGCATTTTCATCTTCGTATTCTTCATTCTCAAGTGATTCAACAGGATTATCAAAAAATGGATTTGCTGTTAATCTTTTTACGATAAAAACATGATGCAATTCTGAATAATTTACCTCATTGGTTAAAAATAAATTTAAACGTAGACCGTCATTACTTACCTCAGATCGATTAAGAAATCCCGCAAGCAAACCTCTAGGAAATACACCACCCATGCCACTTGTTATAACTTTTAATCCTTCTTCAAGTTCAACATCTCGACTTACTTGGGTAACATAAAGTTCGCCTGTTTCACTATTGTAACCGTGAAAGATACCTTGAGAATCATCAACTCCTAAAATCTCTACGTGAGCCCTAATATCAGTATTGTGCGGTTTCATAAAGTGCATTCGTGAACTAAATTGATTAACTTCGGTAATTCGACCGATTAAAAAACCTTCTTTTGAAATTACAGCCATACCCTCTTCAATGCCGTGCTGATGTCCTTGGTCGAGTAATATAAAATCGTGCCAATTGTTAATATTTCGGCCGATGACGTTTCCGATTACCATTTCAAAATCAGAGAGAGTATTTTTAATGCCAAGTGCTGTTCTTAATGACGAGTTTTCTTCTTCGAGTAATTCATTTTCAATTCTAATCATCTCTACGGTATACATATCACTTCTCATGCGAATAAATTCGTCGTTATTGTTAAAGAGATTTCTTGTATTTGTTACAAAATGTGAAATACCAGTTGTTCTGCTAACTATTAATTGTTGAAAAAATCCTATAGAATCATTTACTCCTCGTACTAAAAAATTTGTACTTGTTGAGTTCATAGTAAGTCCAATTGTGGCAACAATGACGGATATTGTTAACAATATGACAAACATTTTAAATTGGTTGATTTTTTTCAGAATAAACACCTCCTTGTTATTCTAGAATTACCTCTAGCATGTCGCCCGCTTTTATCAAGCGACCTTGTCTAATTGACTGTGAAACTACTGTTCCTTGACCGATTATCGTTATATCAATATCCATAAGAGCTTCGTAAAATGCAATTTGAGTTCTCGTCCATCCAGTCATATTAGGAATTTGGTCTTCAACATCAGTTTGGATAAAGATTTTTTCTCCCACTATAGTTAATGCTCCTGCACTTGGCGATTGATTGAAAACATCTTTACCGTTACCGATTATAATCGGAACAAATCCTGCATCCTCGGCTATCTCTCTTGCTTGTTGGACATTCATATTAAATAAGCGTGGTACTTCTGTTCTTTCAAAAGCTTGAACAACATTTTCGCCATCTAGAAGATGATTTTGCGTCAAACCTAAATATCTTAGCGAGTTATTCATGACGAATTGATAAATTGTTCCAGAAACAGTATGCCCTGGTGGATTATTTTCGGTTTTCATACGAACTGAAATATACATAATTAGTTCTGGATTTTCTGCCGGAGCAAACCCAACATAACTGAAAATATATTCACCCACAAGAAGTCGGCCTTCAGTACCCGCTATTTCTGCAGTTCCAGTTTTTCCACCACTCGGTACATCTAAAAAATATGTTCGATGAGCAGTTCCTATTGGATTGGCAACAACATCAATCATTAAATTTTTCATTTGTTGTGCGGTAGTACTAGAAATTGGTTGCCCAACTACTTCTTTTTGAAATTGTTCTGTAATAAGATCATTATTAGGGTCTAATATTCTTGAAATTATTTGAGGACGCAACATATAACCCTCATTAACAATAGCTGTAACTGCTTGGATCATCTGAAGGGGGGTTACCGTACTATGTTGACCAAACCCAGTTGCGAGTACATTTGCTGGAATTGCACCAGAAGTAATATAACCCGAATGTTCTTCAAAAGTTGGAAATCCTGTTTGTTTACCAAAACCAAATGCAGATAAATAATCTAAAAATTTTTGATGAGTTATTTTTTCTTGTAAAATATCTACTATTGAAGTATTTGTTGAAACTAAAAATCCTTCATCAAAAGTTCTTGGAATGCGAGTGATATTTGGATGGTCTCGAAATTCCCAACCAAATCCACTTCTAGACCCTGCAATAAACGTCCTATTTCCCTCATATACACCTGCATCAATAGCTGCAGCATATGTAAAAATTTTCATCGTAGATCCAGGTTCGATAGGGTAAGTCAAAGGATTAGCGTATGAAATTGGATTTCGTTGATTAGGATTAAATGTTGGTCTACTTCCTGAGGCTAAAATTTTTCCAGTGTTTGCTTCGATAACAACAGCTGTAATACTTTCTACTTCTACATCCTCTAAAACCTTATCCATCGCTGTTTCTAAAAATATTTGAATATTATTATTAATCGTTAATGTAATGTCGTGTCCATCTAGTGGCTCTGTGATATAGTGTCTTTGTGCGCCTGGTTGCATCATGCCACGTCCATCTCTGAGAAATTGAAAGCGACCATTTGTCCCAGTTAAAAGGTCATTAAAATATGATTCTATTCCCATCGCTCCACCAATTACACCTATATCACTAATGGTAGTATACCCAATCGTGTGTGCAGCAAACGCGCCCATTGGATAAAATCTTGTTAAATCTGGATGAAAATTGATACCTGGTAGATTTAATTCCTGTATTCTATTTTTTTGTTGACTTGTTAATCTTCTACCTGAATCACCAAACTCAACTTGCCAAATCGGAATTTCGCAAGTTGGACATCCATTACTTAAATGAAAGTACAACTGTTCATAACTAACATCCATTACTGTTTCTAACATTCTTGCAGTGTATTCAATATCTGCGACAACTCCTCCAGACCAAGCTGGATTGAAATTTGCAAACATAGTATGTGAAGGATGTTGACTAGCGATAACATTACCTAAACTATCTTTGATTGTACCTCGACGAGCACTAACGTGACCCGCGAAAATTTGGTTATCTAATGCTATACTTAATAAATTATGATTATTTTTAAAACCAGTATGTGCCATTGAAGCAAACGATATAGCAACCGCTAAAAATAGCAATGTAAAAATAGAAAAAATAACAAAAAGCATTATTCGTCCACTTGGTTTCAATCCTTTTCTTAATCGCTTATTTTTCATATTTTTTCATCCCCTCTCGAGTAAAAATCGACACTTTTTTATTATACATGAAAAAGTGTAAAATGAAAATACGTTTTGCTTTTTTCATATAAAAAAAACTAGAGATAATTTGATATCTCTAGTATAAAATCTTATTTTACCAGTTCTACCACTTGTTCCCAAGTTGAATCTGTACGACCGAAGTGTCCATATGCAGCTGTAGGTCCAAAAACAGGTTTTCTTAAATCTAGCATGTTAATGATACCTTCTGGGTCAAGTTTGAA